>Ga0315899_10000223_pt1 | contig 70315 bp, 65 predicted proteins | sample LakEriMetagenome_2_FD_203518 | JGI IMG/M metagenome (GOLD analysis project Ga0315899, IMG submission 203518) | Freshwater fungal communities from buoy surface, Lake Erie, Ohio, United States - Buoy 4 MA112 | ecosystem: Environmental > Aquatic > Freshwater > Lake | place: USA: Lake Erie, Ohio... | reverse complement strand
GACCAACGGGTAGACCATTTTTTCATGCTTGATCGAACATCAATAGCTGCTAAGTTATTGAAATTGCATGATGTGGTTTAACCATTGGCGCAGAGGCCGTGTTCCAAACACGCGTAGGGCGCGCCAATGATTTCAAGGACTTAGTCCTTGTTTTGCGACACAATCATGAGCTCGTCGTATATTTGTAAAATAAGCGCTTTTGCGGCGTTTGGCTTTTGGATTCGGCTCTCACGAATGGTGCGGCTTGCCATTCATCAATTTGGCGTCGAGGCATAAAAATTTTTTCTGAAAACAAATACGCCGCCCTGAGGGGCGGCGTATTTATTATTATTCAGATACCGATCACATCATTTTGCGTGAGCGGCGATGAGGGCATTGGCCTCTTTTGATTTTTCCATCTGTGACATGTGACCGGTATCAGCAAAGAGTTCGACCTTGGCAAAGCCCTTCACCGCATCTGTATGTGAAGCAGGGATAATGTGATCATCCTTGCCATGGATCGCGAGAAGGGGGATGCCAGTGGCTTTAAACGCATCGGCAAGGTTCTCTGCTTGTGTGCCGCCTTTGAAGACCGTGTCGGCAAGTGTGCGCAAAGCATCCGGCACGCCATCAAGCCGCTTATATTTCAAAATATCATCAATCATCTGGCGGCCGACAAGGGACGAGTCAAAGAAGAGTTGTTCCAAGAACGGCTTGATCTCGCGGCGTGATTCCGAGCCGATAAAGCCATTGATGTAATCCATATTGATGTCCGCACCGAGACCCGCCGAACCAAACACAGTGACACTCGACACGCGCTTTGGCGCAGCAATCGCGGTCTTCATTGAAATGGCACCGCCAAGCGAATGGCCGATGAGATTGGCGCGATCGATTTTGAGTTCATCCATAAAGGAGAGAACAACATCGGCCATGCCTTTGAGAGACGGGTCTTTAAAGGCTTTCACCGAGCGACCATGACCGGGCAGATCAAGCGCATAGATCGTGAATTGATCGGCAAGGCCTGACGTGTTGAAGAGCCAATTATCAAGATCGCCGCCAAAGCCATGAATGAAAATCAAAGTCTTCGCGCCATCGCCATATTTTGCGTAGCGGATTTCACCGACAGGCAATGTGATGTTGTGATAGGCGGAAACTTCTTCCTCGCCCTCATCGGCTGCGGGTGGCACATAGGTTGAAAGAAACGCATCGATCTCGCTGTCAGGCACGTCTTCGTCGGCAAGAATCGCCAACAGAGTTTTTACCGGATAGACCGTATCCACTTCACCCAGAACACGGCGTACAACGCCGGCATCGCCCGCTTCAACCGCGCTCGCGATCTTCTCGGTTTCGACCTCGAGCAGTTCGTCACCGACGCTGACTTTGTCGCCAAGTTTGACAAGCCACTTGGTGACCTTGCCCTCTTTCATCGAGAGGCCCCATTTGGGCATAACGACCTGCTTGATCCTGTCTGACATGGTTCGCGTTCCTTAAATCTTTTTGGTCTTCATTGAGAGGGAGAGATGCCGGGACCATGGCCCCGGCATTGTTGGTCGCATGAGCGAGACGATGCGCTCATGAATAGAAAGATCACTTCATCTGTTTGCGAACAGCTTCAGCAATTTGCGAGGCGCTCGGGATGTAGAGATCTTCGAGTGCTGGCGTGAAAGGCACAGGCGTATGTGGCGCGGTGATTGCCTTTGGAGCGGCCTTCATCGCTTTGAACGCATGTTCTGTGACAGAAGCAATCACGTCAGAAGCGATCGAACAACGCGGATTGGCTTCATCGACTGCGACGAGACGGCCTGTTTTCTCAACCGATTCAACAACTGTGTCGATATCAATTGGTGAGAGCGTTCTCAGATCAATGACTTCAACATCGATCTTTTCTTTTGCAAGCGTTTCGGCAGCTTCAAGTGCCCGATGCACCATCATGCCATAAGCGACGATGGTTGCACTCTTGCCTTCACGCGGGATCGCGGCTTCACCAAATGGGATCGTGTAGGCTTCTGCCGGAACGTCCGCCATGGAAGCGTAGAGGTTCTTGTGCTCGCAGAAGATGACCGGATCATTATCGCGGATCGACTGGATCAAGAGACCTTTCGCGTCATAAGCATTTGAAGGGCACACGACCTTCAAGCCTGGAATATGCGTGAAGATCGGTGTCAGCATTTGCGAATGCTGTGCAGCTGCGCGGAAACCACCGCCGACCATTCCGCGAATGACAACCGGAGTTTCAGCCTTGCCACCAAACATATATTTGAACTTTGCAGCTTGGTTGAAGATCTGGTCGAAGCAAACGCCCATGAAGTCGAGGAACATCAATTCCGCAACGGGACGAAGGCCGCAAGCGGCCGCGCCGATCGCTGCGCCGATATAGGCTGATTCAGAGAGCGGCGTGTCCATGACGCGCTTTGCGCCATATTTGCCGATCAAGCCTTTGGTAACGCCGAGCACACCGCCCCAAGCGTCTTCTTCACCTTGGCCACCGGCGCCACCGGCAATGTCTTCACCCATAACGATCACGGTTGGATCGCGACGCATTTCGAGATCAAGCGCTTCGTTGATCGCATCTTTCATGCTCAGATTACGTGCCATGATTTTTGTCCTTAAAAATCTTTTTTGTGAGATGTCGGTTCGATAAAAGCTCAGTAGCTGACATAAACGTCGGTCAGTAGATCCTTCGCTGTCGGCAGCGGATCCTTCTTCGCCTTTTGAACCGAAGCTTCGATGCGTGCGAGCACTTGATCGTCGATCTTGTTCAATTCAGCGTCAGAGATCACACCCGCTTTCGTCACTTTCGAACGGAAGATTTTCAGGCAATCTTTGTTGGCGCGGTTTTCTTCATTTTCACCCTTCGCACGATAGGTCTGCGCATCGCCTTCGAAGTGACCGAAGAAACGGACCATCTTACATTCGAGGAAGGCCGGACCACCACCTTCACGCGCGCGCTTGATGATTTCACCTGCCGCTTCGTAAACCGCAAAGAAGTCGGTGCCATCAACCGTCACACCCGGAATGCCGAAGCCCGCTGCGCGGTCGATATAGCTGTCCACTGCAAGCGCGTAATCGATTGAAGTCGATTCAGCGTAGCCATTGTTTTCAACGACGAAGATGACCGGAAGATTCCAGATCGCCGCCAAATTCATGCTTTCGAGCACAGTGCCTTGGTTTGATGCGCCGTCACCGAAGAACGTGATGCCCACGCCACCATCGCCACGATATTTTGAGGCCAGCGCTGCACCGCAGATCAAAGGCGCGCCGGCACCCAAAATGCCGTTCGCACCCATCATACCTTTTGAGAGATCAGCAATGTGCATCGAGCCACCTTTGCCGCGGCAGGATCCTGTCACTTTGCCATAAATCTCCGCCATCATGCCTTCGACTTCGACGCCCTTGGCAATGCAGTGACCATGGCCACGATGGGTCGATGCAATCCGGTCTTTGTCTTCGAGATGCATCATGATGCCGGTGCCTGAGGCTTCTTCACCTGCATAGAGATGCACGAAGCCCGGAATATCACCCTTGGCGAATTCAATATGAAGACGCTCTTCGAATTCGCGGATCGTCTTCATTTTTGTATAGGCTTCCAAAAGTTTTTCTTTGGGAAGCGGGAAGGGATTATTGGACATTTGTTTTTCCTCCTTTTGGCATCAAGATGCGGTCATCGATTATTGGCTCTCTGGACCGCGGTTAATTCAATTTCATCAAACCCTGTTTCGATGCGTAATTCATGATCCCCGATACATTGACAGTACGAAACGCGTCTTTCACCAATGTGATCGTCACGTCATCACTCTGATCGAATGCAAGTTCACGTTCCCCGTCAAGAGCGATTGTTCCTGCCGGAAATTCGAGGCGCACCGGAACGCCCGGTTGCATATGTTTGACCTCGCCAATACCAATGGCGCCGATAATACCGGGCGCGAAGGGTACATTGAGGCGCATTTTGGCTTCATGGGGTGGCGTGAGGCCGACCATCAAGCCATGGGGATCTCGCCGTGAAACCGGTTCGAGAAGGCCTGCAATCGCCGACATGCCAATCACTTCAGGATCGGAGAACGTCACAAACAATTCGCGGAAATTTTCCGGTTTCCAAATGGCTTTTGCACCGACAAAACGTTCAGTCACAACGGCGACATCGACAATCGCAATATCTTCGGCACGATCACCGATTTTGATATCAAGTCGTTTGTTGCCTTCGAATGCAATGGCTTCAGGAACACGGCCCATCGCTGCGAGACCAACGGCCAATCCGGTGATGGTGGGTTCGCGATGTTCAGGGAAGGCATTGTTCGTGCCTGTTGAAATTCCGGCGATTGGAATCGAACCGCATTGCGAGACCACCGCACGATGCGTGCCATCACCGCCTAATACAATGATGATTTTACAACCTGCTTCGCGCATGGCGGCCGTGGCTTTCAATGTGTCCTGAACCGTTGTCGTGATGTCCTGACGCACATGATGAATTTCAGGAAAGATATCTTCCTTCAAATTCGCCGCACGCTCATAGGCACGCGTAATATGTCGACGGATGCCGCTTTTTTCCGGCATCATCAAAACATTCTGAACACCACATGCCCGCAATGCGGAAAGAACCCGCAGAATGATATTGGCACGGTCCGTGACCTGCAGTGTCGACGCATTGGCGACAACACGGCGAATATCGCTTGCCGAAACAGGATTGGCCACAATACCCACCAAGGGTCCCATTTTTAAACTCCCAGTACTCATGTTCTTGCCTTTTTGAAATCGGCAAGAACTTATTTTTCACGAGGCGAACGGTTTCCGCCTCGCTTGTCAAGACTTAACAGTTCAAAGACCATCATAAGCGGCGAGTGCGCGGGCGGCATAAACCGCACCGGGGCCGCCGCCCATTTCGATGGCGACGCCGAGTGTTTCCGCTAATTCTTCACGCGAGGCACCGTGTTTCTTGGCGTTTGACACGTGAAAAACAATGCAATCACCGCAGCCTTTTGAGACAGCGATTGCAACCGCGAGCAATTCCTTGAATTTTGAATCGAGCGCGCCATCCTTGCTCGCTTCACTCATCAATTTTTGAAACGCGCCCATGCTGCCGGGGATCGCTTTGCCAAGCGCCATAAAGCGCGCATTCATGGCATTGAGTTCATCTTTCGGTGTAGCTGACACGGTCGAGGTCCTTTGTTGAGGATGAGAGAGATTTATGAAATTCCAAGTTTGGCTTTCAAATCATAGCGAACTGCAATCGCTGCGGTGGCGATGACTGACGCGCCCGATCGTTCTGGATAGGGAATGTCCAAACCGCCTTTGACGAGCTTCACGGTCGCCTTGCCGACAGGCAGGCTTTTTCGAACGGCGTCGGCATCCACGGCTTCAGGCTTCTGCACGCCGATCGTCACTTCGATCTCAAGGTCATCGACAGGAATATCGAGGCTGCGTGTGAAGGGCAGGGAGGAATGATGGATGGCGTCTTGCACGGCGCGCAAAGCGGCCTTTGTGTAATCACCGCCATGCATATCATTGCCGTGACCCATTTCGAGAATGATGCGTTGCTTGGCCATGATTAAACTCCCGGCAAATCGAGCGAAACGATAGCGGCGGCATTGGCGATCACGGTGAGGTTTGTACCCTCATCATTCATGATCTCGAGCCCGCCTTCGACGACTTCAACCGAGGCTTTGCCATAAGGAAGAACGCCAATGATTTCGTTCTTGTTGACTGCTTCGGGTTTCGGCACGCCAATCAAGACATGGACAAACATGTTCTGAGGGCCTTGGCCCGCGGCATTCGCCACCGTGAGAGAATTGTGCCAGAGCGCATCCTTCAATGCGCGTATAGCCGCTTTCGTATAGTCGGCCCCTGTAAGATCCGTGCCCATACCGATCTCGACGATCATCCGTTTCATCGCCATGCCGTTTCTCTCCCTTTAAATCGGCTGACGAGGCCCTCAGCCGACCAGCCTTTGCCGCTTTCGCTTCGACGCGCCCGCGAGCCTATCCGAGGGAGAGATTAGCAAGCGACTCGAGTCTTGGTAAAGAAAATTTTTTTCAATTTCCTGTGAATTATCGACACCCTCTCGGTGAGAGACGCATCATAGCTTCCCTAATTTGGTTGAAACTTTTTTCAGAAATAAAATTCAAATTAAAATTATAAAATCGTTTAAAAACAATAATTTATATATTTAACCTCAAGTTAAGATTTGAACAAAACATGGGTGGTTATTAGCCCTAGTTGATCGCTTTGAAAGATTTTTTAAAAAAATAATTTACAAGAATTCTTGTTTGTGACAAAAATTTGATCAGGCGACTGGTAGGGTGGCTCGAACCGCACCTCCGGCAGCCAAAACTGAAATCGATGAAGCCTTCGGGCTCATGGGAGGTGCTCTAAGATGTTTAACGTTCCTAAGGACGCGATTTATAAGCGCATCAACCGCCGTAAGTTCCTTGAACTCGGTGGTGGTGTTGCGACGGCGCTCGGCACGGGTTCGCTCGCGGTGGGCTTGAATTCAACAATCATGAAAACTTCTGTTCAGGCCGCCTCATCGCCTGAAGCAAAGTGGAAGCAATATGCCGGCTCGAAGCTCGTCTTCATGTCGGAAAACACACCGCCTTCATTCGCAATCCGCGACACCATCAAAGACTTTTATAATTTGACGGGCATCACGGTTGAAGTTCTCACCGACGATCTTCCGGTTGTTCTTCAGAAAGTGGGTATTGACGTTAAGGGTGGCAAAGCCGACTTCCCGGTTTTCTATTCTCAAGACAAGCCAATTGGCGCAGCGCTTGCTGATTACTGCGCAGACTTCAGCAAGTTCATTAAAGACGACACACTCCCGCAGGATCCGGAAGGCTACGGCGCGGATGTGTGGTTCGACAACTTCCTTGATGCTTGCGGATCCATGTATGAAAAGGGCAAAATCGTTTCTCTGCCTTATGACGCCGCCATTGCTTGTACCTTCTATCGTCAAGATCTCTTCGAAAAATACTCGAAGGATTTTGAGAAGGAATACAAGTACCGGATGGAATTCAACGCGAAGACCACCTGGAAGAATGTTCTCGATTATGCGACCTTCTTCAAGAAATTGAAGCAGGCGGGTCAAGATGTGCCTTATGGTTACGCCCAGCATCTTGGAACATTCGCTTGGACTACGCAGCTCGACATCCAACGTTTGATGTACTCACACGGTCAGTGGCAGGACTTCAACGTTGATGACGTTCTGGGTTCAAAGAAGCCAGGCCCAACAAATTGGGGTGACGCACAATCCGTCGAGATGATGAAGCAGTTCAAGGCACTCGCCGATGTTTCACATCCTGATAACCTCGCGAATGGCACACTCGAATTGAACACGGTTTATCAATCGGGTCAGATCGCGATGCAGGTGCAATACCACGAATTCGCGGCTTCCGTCGAAGACGAGAAGACCTCGAAGGCGGCTGGCGGTAAAACAGCCTATGCGCCGTGCCCGCTCGGTGAAGCATCTTGGATCAAGAACGGTGGTAAGGCTGTCAATGGCACGAATTGTGGCATTGGTGGTATTGCGATCAACAAGAATGGTTCGGAAGATATCCAACGCGCAGCTTTCATTTTCGCAAGCTACGCAACATCGAAGAAGCTTCAATATAATGTGTTGAAGGGTCTCGGTGGTACACCGACCCGTAAGTCAGTTCTTGCTGAGCCGGATGTGGTGGCTGCTCGTAAGCGTCCTTCAAAGATGCCAAACGCATTGACCTTCGAACCCGTTTACGATTTCGGCATTAAGGCGCCGAACTTCGTGCTCGGTCCGAAGATTCCGGAAGTGAACGAGTATCACAAGATTCTCGCCGCTGAAGTGACGAAATGCGTTGCTGGTAAGCAATCTCCAGAAGAAGCTTGCAAAGCCATCAAGAAGCAGACCGACAACGTCAACGATATCTGATATCTTTTTGACGTGATTTGATTTGTTCCGGCTCTTTAAGAGCGGGAGGAGGAAATATGGTATCGACTGGATCAGGAAGTGCGGTTTCAACCGCTCATAATGGTGATCGTTATGTTGATGGGGCGAGGGTGATTGATTATTTGCCCCCGTCACTGAACGCGGTTCCCTCCAGCCGATACTATTTATGGTTGATGGCGCCAGCATTGATTTTGCTGGCGGCCATTTCCCTCTATCCATTTTTCTGGTTGATCTGGATGAGCTTGCAAAATGTAGGCTCTGGGCCGGAAGCTGAATTTGTCGGGCTAAAAAACTACATCAAGCTCTGGAGCGACGACAAATTTTGGATGGGCTGGATTTTACTCTTCAAATACAGTTTTTTCTGTATGTTTTTTGAGATCACCATCGGTGTGTTTTTGGCGGTCGTTTTGAACGGTCATCGCTTTGAAAATATTCTGATTACAATTTTCTTGATGCCCATGATGATGGCGCCGGCGATCGCCGGTCTCGTTTGGTATTATCTCTTCAACTCCACTTTCGGGTGGTATCATTGGCTCTTCCAAAGTCTAGGCATTCTTGGCGAAACATCCATTATCGGATCAACCGATACCGCTATGGCCGGCATTGTAATGGTCGATATCTGGCAATGGACGCCTTTGATTACTTTGATCACACTCGCGGGTATGAAGCGCGTGCCGCGTGATCAGCTTGAAGCCAATATGGTCGATGGTGCGAGTGCGGTTCGTAACTTCATTGCAATCACGCTGCCGAATATTTATCCGTTCCTTTTGATTGCGATCATGTTGCGGTTTATGGACAACTTCCGCTTCATCGATGTCATCATGCGTTTGACCGGTGGTGGACCCGCAGAAGTCACAAAGGTTCTGCCCGTCTATCTCTTCGACGTCTCCTTCGTCTATTTCAAGCTCGGACGCGGCTCAGCGATTGCACTCACTTTGCTGATCGTCACGATCATCTTCGGCAAGCTCCTGGTAAGGGTTTTCGAAAGCCCTGCCAGCAAGCGCATCGATCAAGGAAACTGAGCCATGGCTTCGCGCGACGTTGTTGTCTACAAGACACCACTTTCACGAATTTGGAACATCTTCACAGTCGTATTCATAGCGTTCTATTTGCTATGGACCCTGCTGCCCCTGATGATCATGTTCTTCTCGTCATTTAAAGATCTGTTGGCGGCGTTCCAATTACCGCCTGTCGGTGCATTTTCGAAGATCGGTCTCTTTTTTGATTTCACGCCGACGACGAAGCATTACTACAATCTCTTTGTGAATCTCGGTTTCACAACTTATTTCTTCAACAGCATCGTGGCAGCAGGCGGCTCGGCGATCATCTCTGTCGTTTTGGGCTCAATGTGCGCTTATGCCCTCTCGCGTTATGATTTCCGCGGAAAGCCTGATTTGTTTTTCTGGATCATCTCAACCCGTATGGCGCCCGTGGTAGCGGTTCTTGTTCCCCTTTATGCGATTTTCCGGGGCGCCGATTTGATCGGAACGAAGGCTGGCCTCATTCTCGCTTTTACAACCTTCAACCTTCCTTTTGCGATTTGGATTTTGAAGGGCTTCTTCGACAATGTGCCTTACGCGATTGAAGAAGCGTCCATGGTTGACGGTTCAACACGTTTTCAAGCGTTTCGTGCGATTTTGCCATTGGTTGCCCCTGGGATCGGCGCGTTCGTGATCTTGTGCATTCTCTTCGCGTGGAATGATTTTCTTTTCTCCTCGATCATTGGCTCGGGGGGCGCAAAGACATTGCCGCCGGCAACGGTTGAGCTTGTTCAGCCGCAGAATATTCAATGGGGAAGCATCATGGCCGCTGGTGTCGTTACGACACTGCCGATGATGTTTCTCGGTCTTTTGATCCGTCGCTATCTCGTCACTGGCCTCACCATGGGCGCGGTGCGCGAATAGTCAAAGAATTGCAGGGAAGGATAATTCCAATGGCTTCAGTAACCATCACCAATGTTTGGAAATATTACGGTAAGACGGTTGCCGTAAAAGATCTCAATATCACCTGCAATGACGGCGAGTTTGTCTCCGTGTTGGGCCCTTCGGGCTGCGGAAAGTCTTCGACATTGCGCATGCTCGCGGGACTTGAGCATATCTCTGCGGGTGACATTCATTTCGGTGACACGCGTGTGAATGATCTCGAACCGAAGGATCGCGATATCGCGATGGTGTTTGAAAACTACGCGCTTTATCCTCATAAGACAGTTTATGAAAATATGGCGAACCCGCTTCGCCTGCGTAATGAATCAGAAGAGACAATCAAAAAGCGTATTGCTTTCGCAGCAGAGATGCTCGAGATCGAACACCTTCTTCAACGCAAGCCGATGGAGTTGTCAGGCGGTCAAAAGCAGCGCACGGCCATTGGCCGCGCCATCGTCCGCGAGCCGAAGCTCTTTTTGTTCGACGAGCCGATTGCCCATTTGGATGCAAAATTGCGTGCGCGTATGCGTGGTGAATTGAAAATCATGCAACGTCGTCTTGGCACCACCATGATTTACGTGACGCATGATCAGCTTGAAGCGATGTCGATGGCCGATCGGATCGCGGTCATGAATAATGGTGTCTTGCAACAATTTGGAACGCCGCAGGAAATCTATAATCATCCTGTCAATGAATGGGTCGCAGGTTTCGTTGGTGAGCCGCCGATGAATTTCATTGATTGTGATTTGATTGAAGAAGGTGGCAGCTTCTATGCTGTCCATTCGGCCTTTAAAGTTGCTGTTCCGAGTGATCAGGCAGTGAAGCTTCGTGGTGCGTTGAAGAGCAGTGGCGTAAGGATGGGGATTCGTCCTGATCAGCTCGCTATTTCGCTTGGCCAAGACGGAGCCGCCAAGGGCAGCATCAAGATCACTGAGCCTTTGGGTGGTGACACGCTTGTTGATGTGGATCTCAAAGGTGCCAATCATGTGCTCGTTAAAACGGATGCCGATTTCCGTGGGCAAATGAATGACCCCTGCTCATTGAATTTTGACACGTCGCGTTGGCACTTCTTCTCCAAGGAGACAGGTGTTGCTTACTTCTAGCAGCGCCCGGGCATTTTCTAGCCCGGCGCCCGATTTGACGACAGATTATTTGGCAGCGCTTGATGATTTCATCAAGCGTCATGCCGATCCCTCAAAACACTCTGTCGTCGTATCTCTGTTTCATGCGGTTAGAAATATTCCCTATTTTTCGAGTGGGGATCGTTCACCTGAAGCTGTTCTTCGTGATCAACGAGGTGCCTGCACGGCAAAACATCTTCTCTTACGCGATCTTTTGAGACGATGTGGCGAGTTTGCCGATGTCGAATTAATTGAAGGTGATTTCGCGGCTTCCATGCCAGTCGTCAATTCAATGCCTGACGAATTGAAAATGTGGATTCGTTCCGGCGGAATTAAAGATTATCATTGTTATGTGGTTTGGCGCGGACCCGAGCGCGAGCAAATTCTTGATGCCACATGGCCGGACGCATTGGCTCGATTTGGTTTCACCGTAAATTCGGCATGGACGGGTGAGGGCGATACCGTGCTTGCGATTGTGCCCACCTTTATAAAATCGCGTGATGAAGATGTCATCGCTCGCAAGGAAAAGCTTTTACTCTCCCTCACACGGGAAGAAACACATCATCGCAAATTGTTCTTGTCGCTCTTGTCAACATGGTTGGCAGGCTTGCCGACTTTGTAGTGGCAAGACGTTAGGGAGGGGATTATGTCAAAAACCATTCGCGCTTTTGTGGGTATCGATGCCGGCACCACCGGTTGCACCGTTATGGTGTTCGATGAACATGGCAAATCAATAGGTCAGGGTTATGAAGAATACCCCTGCATTGCGCCCAATCCGGGATGGAATGAACAAGATCTTGAAGCCGTGTGGAAAGGCATTTGCGGAGCGTCGCGCAAAGCCGTGGCTATGGCTGATCTTCCAAAAGAAGCCTATCGGTCGGTCGGCCTTTCAAGCCAGCGCGGTACTTTTGCCGCGCTCGACGCTGATAAAAAGCCACTCGGCAATTCATGGGTTTGGAATTGCGGACGTGCGCTTGAGTATCAGCAGATCTTTGCACAATCGATTTCACCAGAAGACCATCAAGCCCATACGGGTATGCAATTAAGCCCGCTGTGGTCTGCTGCGAAGATTGCGTGGATGCGCGATCATGATCCGAAGACTTTCGAAAAAGCGCGGTGGTTCGCCAATGGCCAAGAATATTTCTTGCATCGTTTGGGTGCTGAAGACTGGGCAACTGATCCCGCTTCACTCACCTTGAATGGGATGATGGATATTCGTGCGCTTGATTGGAGCGATCGGATTTTAAAACTATGTGGCATCGATCGCGATCGTTTGCCGCCGGTGAAGCAACCTTCGGGAATTGCGGGCAAACTTTCAAAGGCTGCCGCTGCCGAAACGGGTTTACCGGAAGGTATTACATTATGCCGTGGCGCTGGTGATCAGCAATGCGCGGCAATTGGTGCCGGTGTGATCAAGCAGGGAATGGCTGAATTCACAGTCGGCACATCGGGTGTGATGGTTGCGCATCTTGATAGTCTTGATCGCATCAAAGGCCGCAATCTCTGGTGGGGCGGACATGGTGTTCCAGGCGCGTGGGATATTGAAGGTGGTGCTTTCAGTCTTGGCGCATGTTTGCGCTGGTGGCGTGATCAATTAGGTCGCAACGAACTTGATGAAGGTCAACGCTCAGGTCGTTCGCCTTATTCCGTGATGGTTGAACATGCGGCACTCTCAAAGCCCGGCGCGAATGGCGTGATGTTCCATTCCTTTATGGCGAGTCAAGTAACGCCCTATTATGACGCGCATTCGCGTGGTGGCTTTTTGGGTCTTGGCCTCTATCATCATCGCGCTGATTTGATCCGCGCATTGCTTGAAGGTTGCGCTCATGAAATGCGCATGGTGGTTGATTCATTTGATAGCGATATCGACGGCGGCATTACCGATTTCCGTTTGACGGGAGGCGGTACGAAGTCAAATGGCTTTGTGCAGATCATGACGGACATCATCGGTAAGCCTGCAAAAGTTACGCGCGAACGTGAATGTACGGTTTTGGGTGCCGCCATTCTCGGTGCGTTTGGTTCAGGTGAATTTTCTTCGATTGAAGACGCCGTCAATGCGATGGTGAAAGTTGAAGGCGAATTTACGCCGAATAAGAATTTGAGGGCGCTTTATCAAGATCAGCATAAAATCTATCGCGGCTTCTATGAAGCGATGGCCAATGCTGGGCAGTATAAAGCACTTCACGATTTCTCATTGAAGTATAACTGATACAAACTGGAGAGACTAAAATGGCAATTCCTGGCATGCGCGGAATGGAACATATCGGTTTTACCGTTCCCGATATCAACGAAGCCTGCGATTTCTTTGAAAAAATTCTTGGTGCCGAAACGCTTTATACGGCCGCAAAGGATTTCAGAGGGGAAGGCAATTGGATGAAGGATCATCTCAATGTTGATCCTCGTTGCGTGATTAAGGAATTCCGTTATATGCGCTGCGGCAATGGAACCAATCTTGAAGTGTTCCAATATGAAGCGCCCGATCAGGTCAAGATCCCCCCTAAAAATAGCGATATTGGCGGGCATCATCTCGCTTTCTATGTCGATGATATGGATGCGGCGATCAAATTCCTTAAAGACAATGGCGTCAAAGTGTTGGGCGAGCCCACCTCTTACACCGATGGACCTAATCTTGGTTTGACTTGGTGTTATTTCATGGCGCCATGGGGTCAGCAATTGGAAATCGTTTCGGCTCCAAACGGCACTGTATTTGATCGCGAAGCAAAAGCGGCTGGCAAGACACGCCTCTTCCATCCGAAATATGTCGCTGAAACAACGATTTGATTTTTTCGTGTTGATTGAGCGGGGCGGATCTATGCGCCCCGCTTCTCTTTATCTTAGATGGACATCCATCAATTTATTTCTTTGACATAAAGGATCTCATCCGATGGCACTTGTAACGATGGGGCCGATGCTTAAACGCGCAAGAGCGCAAGGTTACGGTATCGCAGCTTATAATATGATCGATTACAACAGCGCGCGCGCCATTGTTGAGGGCGCACAAGAATTAAACGCGCCGGTGATCGTCCAAGTGTCGGTGAAGACCGTCAAACATTGGGGATATACGCCCATCGCCCATTGGGTTCGTGATCTCGCTTCAACGGTTGATGTGCCAGTGGCTCTTCATCTTGATCATTGCACGGATTTCGAGGTTTTGAGACGCTGCATCGATGCGGGATGGACCTCCGTGATGTTCGATGGATCATCTTTGCCCTTCGCAGAGAATCTAGAAAAGTCCTTGAAGGCCTATCACATGACGGAAGAAGCCGGTGTGGGTCTTGAAGCTGAAATCGGCGCCATTGGCGGTGTTGAAGATGATAAACATGTCAATGAAGATGAAGCGCGACTCGCAAATTTCGATGAATGCATTCGCTTTGTTCGTGATATGCCCAATCTGGCTGTCTTTGCGCCGGCAATCGGTACGGCGCATGGTATGTATAAGGGTGAACCCAAAATCGCCTATGATCTTTTGAAGCGCATTACAGATCAGATTTCGATTCCGATTGCGCTTCATGGGGGAACCGGTTTGACGGAAGATCAATTTCACCGATGCATTTCGGAGGGCTGTGCCAAGGTCAATATCTCGACCATGCATAAAATTCTTTATGTGAATAGTTTTGTTTCCCTCAAAGAGCAAAAGCCGAAACTTGAAGAGCCTCTATCTTTCATTGCGCATCAAAATGAAGCAATGAAAGGAGATGTGAAATCGGTCATTCAGATTTTCGGTTCGAAAGACAAAGCGACGGATGCGCGCGCGTCTCTTGCAACGAGACATTGATTATGGATGCGTTGATTTTTGATTGTGATGGCGTGCTTGTGGATACGGAACGCGATGGTCATCGTGTGGCCTTTAACGCAGCCTTTGAAGAGTTAGACCTCGGGATCAGTTGGTCTGTTGAGCGTTATGGCGAATTGCTCACTACGGGCGGCGGTAAGGAACGCATGATCCGCCATTTTGATGAGACGAATTGGCCTAATGGTTTTGATGATCGTTCGGCATTGATCGCACTTCTGCATAAAAAAAAGACTGAGTTATTTACCAAACTCATCGAGCAAGGTGCTTTGCCTTTGCGGCCTGGTGTTACGCGTTTGGTCGATGAAGCGCTTTCATCGAATATTCCCGTTGCGGTTTGTTCGACATCGGCTGAAAAATCAGTGAGGACCATCGTTGAAGTTCTTTTGGGCCCAAAGAGGGCGCCTAAAATCAGCATTTTCGCGGGTGATGTCGTAAAAGCGAAAAAGCCTGATCCAGCAATTTATCTGCTCGCAGCTGAGACCTTATCTCTTGAGCCGCAAAAATGCGTTGTGATTGAAGATAGTCAAATTGGGCTGACCGCAGCAAAAGCGGCTGGTATGAATTGTATCGTGACTAAATCACCCTATACAGAAGACGAGGATTTCTCTCACGCCGACCGCGTGGTCGCTCATCTTGATGAGGGGATTACATTGTCGGTATGTGGTGCTCTCATAAAATCATAAAATGTCGATAGAGAGCCTCAGATCAGGCCTTTGATTTTTTATCGACTTTGGGTTCGGCAATACCAACATATTTACGCAAGGCTTCGCCGGTGATTTTCAGATTGCGTGATGTATTTGCGCGATCAGTGAAGAGCAGGCCGAGATAAAGAACGTCGATCAAAAATAATTGACTGATGCGTCCTTCAAGAAAATCGCCATAAAGCGGCACTTGCGGCGTCGAGCTTTGCCATGTGGCAAAAGTGATGCTTGCCGCTTTACCGACGGCGGACTCAGGATCATTGGTAATCGATATCGTTGTGGCACCATTCTCGCGCGCGAGCGTCAAGGCATTCGCGATGCCCATGGTTGTGCCGGTGTGTGAAATGCCAATCATCACGCATTGCGCATCAAGATTGGCCGCGGCGATGATTTGTGAATAGCTGTCATTGTAAGAAGCAACTTCAAGACCGGCCTTCATAAAGAGATGGCTCGCCTCTTCGCACATCGCGGCCGCACCGCCCACACCGATAAACACCACTTTTCTGGCGGCGCGCAAAGCGGAGACCGCGCGCTGCAAACGATCACCATCAAGCAGGCGTTGCGTGCCTTGCATATTGGCCGAGAGCAGCATCACAAGATTGCCACTGGTGGTAATCAGCGAGTCCGTCTCGTCGATCTCAAAGGGAATATTGGAGAAAGAGGGGCGGCTGCCGACGCCCTCCGCGAGCGAGAGTTTCATGTCGGGATAGCCCTGATAGCCAAGCGCGCGGCTTACCCGACTCACCGTGGCTTCGCTCACCCCGATCAGGCGGGCAAATTCGGTAATCGAATAATCGAGGCGGCTTCCCGCATGTTCCCTGAGGTAATCGGCGACGATTCGTTCCGATTTTCTGAGATCGCCGTAACGTTCTTGGATGCGGTAAACGAGTTCATTGGTGGGGCGGGCAGGGGCATTCACAGGAAAAAATCTCCAGAATCGTGATGATCACTCTAGGGGGCGTTTTTAGCCAATCCAACCGATAAAAGCCTGTTTTCAATACTGAAATTTTCTTTCTCACGGCTTTAAGGAAAAGTCTCCCTCTCATTTTGTTGGCAGTCCATAAAATTATTTTTCTTAATTTTGGAAATTTTTTTCTTGATGCTTTTTGCGGATTATTCTATGTTATCTCTATCGAAAATAAGCCTAAATTTGCCAAAAGGCGAATTCAAGGAGGATCTATGTCGACACCGGCGCGCTCTGCCAATGCTCCATCCAAAGCACTTTTGGAGAAAATTTTTCGAACGGCCTATAAAATCCGGGTCTTCGAGACGGAGGGCATCAAGCTTTATCGCCAAGGGCTCATCCGCGGTTATTTCCATCCCTATCTCGGACAAGAAGGCATTGCGACGGGCGTGTGCGCGGCATTGCGCGAAGGGGATTACATCGCTTCAACCCATCGCGGTCATGGTCATTGCATCGCATGGGGTGCGGATGTGAAGCGCATGGTTGCTGAACTTCTGCAAAAAGAAACGGGCTATTGCAAAGGTTACGGCGGCTCGATGCATATCGCCGATATTTCTGTCGGCAATCTCGGTGCGAATGGTATCGTTGGCGCGGGCACACCTTTGGGTGTTGGTGCTGCGCTTGCTTCACAAATTCGTGGCTCTGATGCGATCACTGTGACTTTTACTTCGGATGGTGGATCGAACAACGGCACCTTCCTTGAATCGCTTAATCTTGCTGCGATTTGGAATTTGAATTTCATTCTCGTGATCGAAAATAATCAATACGCTGTTTCAACACGTATTGAGGAGTCAACGCGCGAGACGGATCTTTATAAGCGTGGGCTTGCGATTGGTGTGCCGAGTTTCCAAGTCGATGGTAATGACCCGATCGCTGTGCATGATCTCACGCGGGAAGCGGTTGAACTTTGCCGCGCGGGCAAAGGTCCTGTGCTGATTGAGGCGCGCACATTCCGTCATATGGGGCACCATGTGAATGATCCTGGCAAATATATGCCAGAAGATGAATTGGCTTATTACAAAGGACGCGATCCGGTTGATCGCGCGCGCACCGCTCTTCTCGAAATGGGCGGAGCGAAAACGCAAGAGATCGCGGCGATTGAAGCGGAAATTGCGGCGGAGTTTGAAGACGCCGTCGAATTTTCAAAAGCAAGTGCAGAAGTAACACCCGAAGCCTTCCGCGAATTTGTGGTTGGGTATTGAGACGGGGAGGGCAGGATCATGGCCATGCGTGAAATTATGTATCGTGATGCATTGCGCGAAGCGATTGATGAAGAAATGGCGCGTAATTCGGATGTCTTCATCATTGGTGAAGGTATTGCAGAGCGCGGCGGTTCTTACAAAGTCACAGAAGGGCTTCTTGCTAAATATGGCCCGAAGCGTGTGCGTGATACGCCAATCGCTGAAGCGGGTATGATTGGTGTGGGTGTGGGTGCGGCGATTGCTGGCGCGCGTCCGATCGTTGAAATTCTTTATGTCGATTTTGCCATGCTCGGCATGGATATGATCGTCAATCAAGCGGCAAAATTCCGGTTGATGACGGGTGGCAATGGGCGTGTTCCTTTTGTTATGCGCACCCAAGGCGGTGCGGGTGGCGGCGTGGCCGCTCAACATTCGCAAAGCCTTGAAGCTTTATTCTATCACATTCCCGGTTTGCGTGTCGTGATGCCGTCAACGCCGTCTGATGCCAAAGGCTTGTTGAAATATGCGTTGCGTCAGGAAGATCCGGTGATGTTCCTTGAACATAAGCATCTTTACATGACGAAGGGTCTTGTGCCCGATGGTGAACACATCATCGAATTCGGTAAAGCCGACATTAAACGTCCGGGTAAAGATGTCACGCTGATTGCGTGGTCAAATATGATCCCAACGACCTTGGCTGCAGCAGAAGAATTAGCCGCGCAAGGCATCGATGCCGAAGTGGTTGATCCGCGCACCTTGGTGCCACTTGATAAAAAGACCATTTTGGAGTCGGTTGCGAAGACAAAGCGCGCTGTGATTGTGCAAGAAGCCAATCGTCGTGGTGGTGTCGCCTCTGATATCTGCTCGATCATTCAAGAAGAACTCTTTTATGATCTTGATGCGCCGGTCACGATTGTTGCCGGTCTTGATATTCCGATTCCTTTCAATCTTACGCTTGAGAAGGCGAGTGTTCCGCAAAAGCATGATGTTGTGGCGGCGGCACGGCGCGTACTTCATGCCGATCCGATTGAGCTTGCAGCTGAGTAATTTTTTCTTCGTTCTAAAGGCGCTTTGCCATGACTTTGCATGTTCTTGAAAAACTCGCGGCGACAAATCCTGATTGTGAAATCTGGTTTGATTCTTCGCCTCTCGTTTATGCGAGCTGGAAACGTCATGTTTTGTCGAACGCACCAGCAGAAAAGCGCAGCGCTTGGGATCAACAACTTACGCGGTTTTTTGATCGTGCTGATGTAGAGAAGACCGGCGCTATGGGGTTTCGTGGCGTGACCACAAATCCGCCTTTGCTGTTGCAAGCGATCCAGGATGATCCGGACTTCTGGATGCAAGAGATCCGTCGTATTGCGCTTGAAAAGCCAAACGCCGCGGTCGAAGAAATTTACTGGGATATCTATCTCGATGTCGTACGCCGTGGTGCGGCGATGATCCGCCCTGTATGGGAGAAGAGCAACGGGAAATATGGCCTCGTGTCTGGTCAAGTCGATCCGCGTTATGTTGCTGACCACGACAAAATGCTCGCCCAAGGACTTACACTTGCCGATGTCGCACCCAATGTGATGGTGAAGATCCCGGGTTCGAAAGAAGGCTATCAGGTCATTGAGGAATTAACCGCGCGCGGCATTCCGACCAACAACACAACCTCCTTCACGGTGCCGCAATATATTGAATGTATGAATGCGGTGTCGCGCGGTTTGGAACGCGCGAAAAAAGCGGGTATTGATCTTTCGCGTTGGCGCTCGGTTATCACTCATATGTCAGCGCGTCTTGGCAATATTGGCGATTTGAAAGCGCAGGCGGAAGCGCGTGGTATCACGCTTTCACCTGAAGAAATATTGCTTGGTGAAATGGCTGTGCTGAAACGCGCTTATCGTTATGGCAAAGAGAAAAACCATCCTTCGAAAATGCTGCAATGTTCGATGCGCGTGAATGATGGGGGCCCAGGGCAGGCGGCCTCGAGTTGGCATATCGAAAAAATTGCTGGCGGAGATTTTGTTTATACATGCCCGCCGTCTTACATCGAGCAATTGATGAAGGCAGAGGATCGTCTTCCCGCATTCGACGCGAAAGCCATTGATGAAGACGCTTCGCCCGAATTGATCGAGAAGCTTCGTAAAATTCCGTATTTCCGCCAGGCCTATGATTTCGATGGGATGGCGCCGGAAGAATTCAAGAATTTTGCCGCCTTCGTTGCGACCGCTGCTGAATTTGCCGGTGCAACGCGCAAGACGGTTGATTTTGTGGCGCGTGCGATTGAAAGCGCACGTTTGAACGCCGCCTGAGAGAGGAAGACATGGCCGATTCCATTCTTTGCCCACAGGTCGGACAAGACCTTACCGAAGCCAAAGTTGTCGCACTGCATGTGAAGCTTGGCGATAAGGTGAAAAAGGGCGATATCGTTGCTGAAGTTGAATCCGAAAAAGCAAGCTTTGAAGTTGAAGCTTTTTCATCGGGTGTTGTGATTTCACTTCCCTATAAAGTTGGTGATACGGCCACTGTGCTTGAACCACTTGTTGTGTTGGGGAAAGAAGGCGAGACCGTTTCGTCTGAACCCAAGAAACAGGCCGCTGCGGCGCCTGCAGCAGCGTCACCCGCACCATCGGTTACCCCGAAGAAGAGTGAACCTGCTGCTCCGCAAGCACTCGCGCCGCAGGGAAAAGCAGGCGTGTTGCGTTCCTCACCCTTAGCGCGTCGGATTGCAGCTGAAGCCGGTCTTGAACTTTCAAGCGTTGCGGGTTCGGGCCCTTATGGTGCTGTGGTGTTGCGTGATGTTGAATCAGCACTCGCTTCAGGCGGTACGCGTGTGAAGCGTGGTGCCGCTCTTAAAGGTCAATCATCACTGACGATAAAATCCTTGCGTGAGGGAACGGGCCATCCTGTCGTGTTCATTCATGGGTTCGGATCCGATCTTTCATCTTGGCGTCTTTTTGTGCCCAAGCTCGCCATTGGCAATCCGTTGATCGGTATTGATCTTCCGGGTCATGGTGGTTCACTTGCACAGGCAGCAACAGGCTTTGAACAGATGGCCGCCGATGTTGCGGCGTCTCTGCTCGCGAAAGGCCATAAGCGCGTCCATCTCGTTGGACATTCACTTGGAGCGGCCTTGGCTGCGGCCGTATCTGAACGCGGCGATATTGATGTGCGCTCTCTGACTTTGATTGCGCCTGCCGGTTTGGGCCCGCGCATTGATGGCCATTTCATCGAAGGCTTCCTTGAAGCCTCAACAGAAGCCGCTTTGACGCCGTGGATGAAGCGTCTCGTTCATGTGCCAGCCTCTTTGCCGCAAGCTTTTGTGCGCGCCACTTTGACTGCGCGTGAAGATAAAGCGCTTGTGAGCGCTCAACGAGCCGCCGCACGGGCGGTGTTTGAAGGCTCAACACAACTCTTCTCGATCATCGATGCGCTTCGTCATTATGATGGCCCGTGCCGGGCGATCATCGGACGTCGTGATGCAATCATTCCGTCCGATCAGGCGGATCAAGTGCCAGGCAATGTAGCGCTCAATCGCTTGGATTATGTTGGGCATCTGCCGCAAGTTGAAGCGGCGGAATTGGTTGGTCGATTGGTAACGGAGACCATTCGCTCAGCGGGATAGTGAATTGGGAGCGGCGTTTCCTCCCCCTTTTGTGTGCGCCGTTTCTTTGACTGATGCCGGTTTCCCGGAAGGGAGCCGGCATCTTTTTTGTCAATCGCATATCGTTAACCGCTGTCTTCAGGCTGAAAGAAGGTGTGACATTTTGTAAACCCCGCCTGCGTTGACGAACGCCGCTATTCTCGCGAGGATCATTGATCTGCGGTCAGCGGGAGGGAGGCTACTCATGAGTTGGATTGCATCATCCTTTATGGGACGCAAAGGCGTCGCCAAAGGTAAGCCCGGTAAAAAACACGCGCTCACAGAAAAGAAACAAGGCCAATATCATTATGTCTATGGGCCTTATGAAAAGCCGGTTCTGACGATCAATCCCGGCGATATTGTTTCCGCTGAAACACGCGATGCTTTTGGCGGTGCAATCAAAACCACCAAAGATTTGCCTTCAAAAGTTTTGAATTTTCCTTATGTGAATCCCCAGAATGGTCCGATCTTTGTGAAAGGTGCAGAGAAGGGCGATGTGCTTGCGGTTCATATTCATTCAATTGAACCGCGTGGCGAGCAACCTGTTGGTACGACAGCTTTGATCCCGGAATTTGGCGGACTTGTAGGCACATCAACAACGGCGATGCTCAACAAGCCTCTTCCCGAAGTCGTCAAGAAAATGAAAGTGACATCGAAGGGTGTCGAATTTTCAAAACGCGTCACGCTTCCTTACGAGCCTTTCATTGGCACATTAGGCGTAAGCCCCGAGATTGAAGCGGTCTTGTCTTTGCAGCCTGATTATTGGGGGGGCAATATGGATCTGCCAGATGTGGCACCGGGTGCGATTGTCTATTTCCCTGTGCAGACGAAAGGCGCATATCTTTTTGTTGGCGATTGTCATGCACGCCAAGGCGATGGTGAATTATGCGGCGTGGCTGTTGAAATGCCTGCAACGGCGACATTTCAAGTGGACCTCATCAAAGGATGGTCAATCCCCGGTGTGCGTTTAGAAACCGAAGAGATGATCATGTCGATTGGCAGCGCACGGCCGATGGAAGATGCTGCGCGCATGGCCTATCGCGATCTCATTCGCTGGATGCAAGCTGATTATGGCTTTGATGAAACCGAAGCCTATTTCTTGGCCACGCAAGCGGGCCGTATTCGTGTCGGCAATATGGTTGATCCGAAATATTCGCTCGGCGCATCGATGCTCAAAGCCTATATCAAGTAAATCATCCGAAGCGATTTCTTATAAAGCAAGGGAGAGAGACTATGGATCTCGGGTTAAAAGGTTTGAATGTTTTAATTTCCGGTGGCTCAAAAGGCATTGGTCGTCGTTGTGCTGATTATTTTGCTCAAGAAGGAGCCAATGTTTCAATCTGCGCGCGCGATAAAGCGACTGTTGATGAAACTGTTGCACATCTTACAAAGTCAGGCGTGAAGGCGCTTGGTCATTCGGTCGATGTGGGCAACAAAGACGCACTTGAAATATGGATCGCAGAAAGCGCCAAAGCGCTTGGCGGCGTTGATATCATCGTGCCGAATGTTTCCGCACTCGCCGTTGAAGACAATGAAGAAGCGTGGCGCAAAGAATTTGAAGTCGATATGTTGCATACAGTGCGCTTTGTGAATGCGGCTTTGCCTTATCTAGAAAAGTCAAAAGCACCATCGGTGACGATTGTTTCAAGCGTATCAGGTCGCGAGATTGATTTCACCGGTCCGGCCTATGGCGCCTTTAAAGCGGCACTTATTCATTATGCCCATGGGATGGCTTTCAAACTTGCGCCAAAGATGATCCGCGTAAATTCGGTTTCACCCGGTAACACCTATTTCAAAGGCGGTGTGTGGGAATATATCGAAAATAATCTTCCGGATTTGTTCAAAGAAGCTTTGCGGCTTAACCCGACAGGTCGCATGGCAACGCCGGAAGAAATTGCGCGTGGCGTTGTATTCTTGGCGAGCCCCGCATCCTCGTTCACAACGGGCACAAATCTTGTGATCGATGGCGCGTTGACGCGCGGCGTTCAATATTAATTCGAATAAAAATAAAAACGCCGCAGCGGGTGAGGCTGCGGCGTTTTTTATTTGGGAGACAATGGGATCAATCGATCACTTCATAAGCTGGAAGCGTCAAAAATTCTGCGCAAGTTTTGGCAAGCGACATATCCGAGAAGAGCTTGATGGCTTCTGGGAAACGACCTGCATCATATGTTGATGCGCCGAGCGCGTTGCGAATATTTTCCATCTCGTCTTTCAATACGCTTTCAAAGAGGGCAGGCGTGACCTTGCGGCCATCATTCAGTGCCGCACCATGATGGATCCACTGCCAGATTTGAACGCGTGAGATTTCGGCAGTTGCCGCATCTTCCATGAGATTATAGAGCGGCACTGCACCACGACCGCGCAACCATGCTTCGATATATTGTACACCGACGCGGATATTTTCGCGCAAGCCCGCTTCCGTGCGCTCACCTTTATGAAGCGACAACATATCGGCTTGCGTGATTGCCACATCATCACGCTGGCGGCTGATTTGATTTTGCGAAGGCATCAAGCGATCAAAGACTTCGGTTGCGAGTTTCACCATACCCGGATGCGCGACCCATGTGCCGTCATGACCATTTGAGGCTTCGCGCTCTTTGTCAGCGCGCACTTTATTGAAGGCGGTCTCATTAGCAGCGTCATCGCCCTTGACCGGAATTTGTGCGGCCATGCCGCCCATCGCAAAAGCGCCGCGATGATGACAGGTCTTGATCAGCAGCAGCGAATAAGCCGCCAAGAAATTCGACGCCATCGTCATCACCGAACGATCCGGTGTGAGAAAATTCGGATTTGTGCCAAGGCGCTTGATAAAGGAGAAAATATAATCCCAACGACCGCAATTAAGACCGATGATGTGGTCGCGCATTTCATAGAGGATTTCATCCATCTCGAAAGCGGCGGGCAATGTCTCAATCAACACCGTGCAACGCAAAGCGCTGCGTTTTAATCCAAGATGATCTTCAGCGAATGAAAACACATCATTCCACAAACGGGCTTCTTTGTGGCCTTCCATTTTAGGCAGATAGAAGGCGGGCGTTTTGCCGCGCGCGATCATCGTCTTCGCATTATGAAACACATAGAGCCCGAAATCGAAAAGCGAGCCCGACATGCGCTCACCATCCACAAGTACATGGCGCTCGCTCAAATGCCAGCCGCGCGGGCGCACCATTAATGCGGCAGGGTTGGCGCCCACCGCATAGGCTTTGCCGGTTGTTTCATCCGTGAAGCCGAGCGTGCCGGCCCAAAGATCTTTGAGATTGATCTGGCCTTCAACCATGTTGGCCCAAGTGGGCGAAGACGCGTCTTCGAAATCGGTCATGAACACGCGTGCGCCGGAATTCAGCGCATTGATGATCATCTTTTTATCGACCGGTCCGGTGATCTCGACGCGGCGATCAAGAAGATCGGCGGGGAGTGGCGCAACCGTCCAAGCGCCTTCGCGCACCGATTTTGTCTCTGCGAGGAAATCAGGCAATGCGCCCTTATCAAAACTCTTCTGCCGTTCTTGGCGCGCTTCGAGAAGGGCCAAGCGCGTGGCGTTAAACGTCTTATGCAAGGCTTCAAGGAAAGCGAGCGCATCCTGGCTCAGGATTTCTTCATAACGGGGCTTCAGCGCGCCGGTCACTTTGATTGCGGTCATAATAGAGGTCCACCTGTGTGCGGTTTGGGTTTGTTGATGTCATCCGCAGCTTGTTGCAGCGTTTAATAGGCGTCTTGATCGGAAAGGGAAGGGTTGTGCAACGCAAAAAGCGTTGAATTCACCAAAGGGATAAGACCTTTCCTGGTTGTGAAGACAATTTTCAAGATCATGTCATTAGCTTTTCAGAAGCCGCTGTAAAGAGGGATTTTCTCGCCTGCATAACTGCTCTCAAGTGAGCGCGGATCTGGCTTTTTGACCTGTATTTGGCCCCTTTGGCGTCACAAAGCGCAGTCGCTAAAATTTTCGAAAATTTTTCCCTGAATTCTTTATCGGGCGCTTACGCGCGCCTGCTTTTATGGCGTTTCGGGGCGCAGGAGCGCTCTGCGGGGCTTGAGCGTGAGCGCCGCCATCCAGAAGGGGATATGACGATGTTTGACGGGACAGAAGGCCCGCAGGGCACCGCAGAGGGGGCCTTAGAGGCAGAACGACTAATTGTTGAAGCAATCAACGCGGCAGATCGGATTGAGGCGCATTGCCTATTCAATCTTGCGGCGGCACGGGGCGCGCGGGACGCTTTGAGGTTGCGGCAGGAACTTGCCGCCGAGATGACACCGACAGAAATCGCCATCGCCCAACGCCGCGCCCGGGATCTGATCCACCACTATTCGTGACGGCCCTAAGAAGAGGCCACGCCGCTTGCCAAAGCGGATTGAAATGGGGCATATCGCGCGTAACGGAGACGTGGCCGAGAGGCTGAAGGCACTCGTTTGCTAAATGAGCATACCCAGAAATGGGTATCGTGGGTTCGAATCCCACCGTCTCCGCCACTTGCTCTATAAATCGGCATGAATTGGCGGAGCGGCTTTTAGCGTTCAAATTGCGCGTTTAAACAGCGCGTTTGAATTTTCCTTGTCGATCCTGCGCACCATCCCTCTTCCCGCCAAATGATTTCGCTTTGTGCGCACGATAGGGTTTGGCATTTGCTGAAGGCGCGTCGCCCGCGCGCGGTGGACGGGCTTTTGCACCAAAAGGTTTTTTGCCCGTCTTTGGTTTAAAGCTTCTCGACGCGTCGCGGTCTTGCGCGGGCGCATTACGATCATCCTTACGTTTAGGCGCACGGTTATCATCGAAGCGATCATTCTTCGCGCGTGTCGGCTGTCCTTCAAATGTTGAAGGCTTGCGATCATCAAATGAGAAAGCCTTGCGGGCAGGGCGAGGCGCGTCAGGTCTATGAGAGGCGGGTGCTCCGTCATGACGATCAAATCGACTTTTGCCTGCAAAGTTTTTCTTCGCGGGCGCTTGAATGGGATCATAGGTTTCATTCACGCTTTCGCGTTTTTCGTGATGACGTGTTTCGTGATGACGCGGTTGTGCGCTTTTCTCGAAAGGGTCCGCATTTTTTCTTGACCGCGCAGGGCGTCCATAATCGCGATCACGTGATCTTGATTTATTTTTTGGTAGTCCCGGTTTGCCCGGCGTCCGCTCTGGCTTTTCATGCGGATTAAGCAAACGATAAATCGCTTGCCACTTTTTACCATCCTCATGCGTGACAAGTGATACCGCCACACCTTCAGCGCCATTACGCGCCGTGCGGCCAATGCGGTGAATATAATCTTCCGCGACTTGCGGCAGATCATAATTGATCACCGTTTCGATATGCGGAATATCGAGCCCACGCGCGGCAATATCGGTCGCGACAAGAATTCGCGTTTCGTAATTCTTGAAGGCCTTGATCGCGCGATCGCGTTGGTTTTGGCGAAGGTCGCCGTGAATGGCATCAGCACTATGATTTTGTGTCCGGAGCTTCTTGGCAAGACGATCCGCGCCCGATTTTGTTTTTACAAAAACAATGATCGTGCCTTCGCGTTTATCGAGTTCTTTCAGAAGAAGCGAATATTTTTCACTCTCGCTTACTTCAATCTTTTCTTGCTTCACAAGGGCCGCGGGCGCGTTGGTGTCACCGGTTGAAATGCGCACAGGCTGGTTGAGATATTGGCCTGAAAGCTTCAAAATATTTTTAGGTAGCGTTGCAGAGAAGAGCAACGTCTGACGCTCTTTCGGAATGAAAGACAAGATCCGGTCGATCTGAATGCCGAAACCCATATCGAGCATACGATCCGTTTCATCAAGCACGAGAAAGCGCGTTGAAGAGAGCGATACGCTTTTACGCAAGAGATGGTCGGTGATACGACCGGGGGTTCCGACGATCAGACGCGGCGATTTACGCAATTGTTCAAATTGATTGAACATCGACGCGCCGCCGATCAGAAGCGCTGAATTGATGCGTGTCTTTTTGCCGATGAGCTGATGCATCGTCGCCATCACTTGCGTGGCGAGTTCGCGCGTTGGTGTCATCACAAGCGCGTGATCATCGGGGTTATTGAGAAGATGTGCGATAAGCGGAATGCCAAAGGCACCGGTTTTACCCGTGCCGGTTTGCGCAGTGCCTAAAATATCTTGGCCTTCAAGGGCAGGCGGAATGGCTGCGGCTTGAATCGGTGTAGGCGTTTTGAAATTCATTGCCGCGAGCGCGTGAAGAAGCGCAGGCTGCAAGGAGAGCCCGTCAAAATTATCCATGAAACATCCAATAAAACTCACTGCGCTTGAAGATGATCTTCAAGCGCAGATAAAGATTAACAGCGATGAAATAAATCAGAATGATCCCGAAAAAACGGGATCGTTCCGCCTTAGGCGAGCTTCAAATTAACCGCTGAAGTCTTACCTTTTTCAGTCGCGAGCTCATAGCTCACTTTTTGGCCTTCATTGAGGCCGCGCAAGCCTGCGCGTTCAACAGCCGAGATGTGCACGAAAACGTCCGCGCCGCCTTGATCGGGTTGAATAAAGCCAAAGCCCTTGGTGGAATTGAACCATTTTACGCTACCAGTCGCCATTATCGTCTCCTTTAGACTTATCAAGCGTTGCCGTCTTTCCCGTGAAAGACGTGAGTCCTCGTTCCCAAGTCACGAAGCGATGCCTCGAACTTTTTCGGGAAACTCTAATCAAACGCTGACAAAATCAGTTTTTAGGAGATCGTGTATTGTGCCGAGGCACGCTGCTTTACGCAGCCAACATAAGGTAGAGCGAAAGAAACCCAAAGTCCCTATGACAGGTTAGCCCTCATAAGTAAAGCGAAATCAGATTTTTCTGCTTTTCAGAGCAAAAGCAAGGCGTTAGGCGGATTTGAGCACCCGCTTGGCCAAAACATCGTCAAGCCAATCGGTCCGCATCTCCGGAACTGAAGAAAGAAGTCGTTCCGTATAAGGATGGAAGGGCGGAGAAAAGATCTCGGCCGTTGGCCCTTGTGCGATAATTTCGCCTTTGAGCATCACCGCGGTGCGATGCGCGATGCGACGCACGATGCCAAGATCATGCGTGATGAAGAGATAGCCAACGCCAAGATTGTCTTGAAGTGATTTCAAGAGCTTCAGAATGTCTTCGGCAACAAGTTGATCAAGCGCACTTGTTGGCTCGTCGCAAATAATGACATCAGGCTCAGCCGCGAGCGCGCGTGCGATACACACACGTTGCTTTTGGCCACCAGAGAGTGCGGTTGAAAGTCTGCCCGCATAATCTTCCGGCAATCCGACAAGGCGCAGCAATTCGTTGACGCGGGCCTTTACGTCTTCAGGAGATCGATTGAAATAGAATTCAATCGGACGACCAATGATCTCACCAATGGTTTGGCGCGGATTTAATGCTACATCGGGTTGCTGATAGATGAGTTGGATCTTGCGCAACTCATCTCGCGTGCGCCGCTTCAAATCCGCGGACAGCATCGCGCCATGAAGTTTCACATCACCAGCACGACGAGGCAGCAGGCCCACGATCAAACGCGCGAGAGAGCTTTTGCCGGATCCTGATTCTCCAACAACCGCAACCGTTTCGCCGCGCGCGACAGAAATCGAAACATTTTTTACGGCAGTGAAGGTACCGTAAATCCCAACAACATTATGCGCTTCAATTACGGGTTGCGCTTGGTTTGATGCAGAAATAACGGCAAGTTTGTCCGCCGCTTTGCGTTCGGCCACAAGCGCGCGCGTATAATCCATTTTGGGTGCTTGAAGAATTTGAGCGGTTTCACCGAGCTCAACCATCTTGCCGTGACGCAGCACCATAATGCGGTCGGAGACTTGCGCGACCACCGCAAGATCATGCGTGATATAAAGTGCCGCCATATTGTAATCGCGGATGAGTTTCTTTAAGAGCGCGAGCACTTCGATTTGCGTTGTCACATCAAGCGCAGTGGTTGGCTCGTCAAGCACCAGAATATCCGGACGGCATGACATTGCCATCGCCGCCATTGCGCGTTGCAATTGACCACCAGAGACCTGATGCGGATAGCGATCGCCAAAAGTTTCTGGATTCGGCAAATCAAGCGCACGGAACAATTCAAGCGCCCAGGCTTTCGCTTCGCTGATCGTCATGAGCCCATGGCTCACGGGCATTTCAATCACCTGATCCATCAAGCGATGGGCTGGATTAAATGATGCGGCCGCACTTTGTGCGATATAGGCAATGCGTTGGCCGCGCCGATCACGCCGTCCGTCGGCATCAAGGAGGCGAATATCTTCGCCATCAATTTCAACTTTGCCACCGGTGATCCGGCAGCCAGCACGTGCATAGACCATGGAGGCAAGGCCAATTGTTGATTTGCCCGCGCCTGACTCCCCGATAAGGCCTACAACTTCGCCGCGTTTCAATTCAAGCGATACGTTGTCGACGAGAACCGCGCCACTGAGCGCTTCGACACGCAAATCGGTGAGTTTCAAAATGGTTTTGTTGGTTGCGATCATCTCACATCTCCGCCGATGCGCCGGAGGGACGCGAATTGATCGAGAGGATCCAATCCACTACGAGATTGACACCCACTGTCATGATCGCGATGGCCAATGCGGGCCAAAGGGGTGCGGGAATGCCGAAGCTGATCGCTTTGCCATTGTCGCGGACCATGCCACCCCAGTCGGCAAATGGCGGTTGAATGCCAAGACCCAAAAAGGAAAGACTCGCCACGAACAAAAAGTTAAAACAAAAACGAAGACCGAATTCGGAGATCATGGGCGGCAAAGCGTTCGGCAAAATCTCACGCCGCATGATCCACCAAAGGCCCTCACCGCGAAGACGTGCGGCTTCAACATATTCCATCACAGCAAGATTGGTCGCGACCGCACGTGCCAAACGGAACACGCGGGTTGAGTCAAGAATAGCGAGTGTCAATACGAGTGTGGTGATCGATGAGCCAAAGACGGAAAGAATGATCAAAGCAAAAATCAAAAGCGGGATCGACAACATCACATCAACAAGTCGCGATAAGATCTGATCGATAATGGGACCGCCGACGGCGGCCATAAAGCCGGTTGTGATGCCGATGAAGAAGGAGAGAATGGTCGTTACAAGCGCGACACCAATCGTCATGCGCGCGCCGTAAATCAGACGTGAAAGAAGATCGCGTCCGATATTGTCGGTGCCGAGCCAATTGGCAAAGGAGGGGTCGTCCCATGTTTGACCCACAGATTCCGCTTCACCATAAGGCGCAATCACATCGGCGAAGATCGCGACAAAAATAAAGATTCCGATGATCGCGAGACCGATCCAAGCCGTAAGCGGTGGTTTATAGCCGAAGAGTTTCATGATGGTCCTAGCGGGGGTGTCTCAAACGCGGATTGACCATGATGGCCAAGACATCTGCTACAGTATTTAATCCCACAAACGCGCCTGCAAAAATCAAACCGCAAGCCTGCACAACGGGGAGATCGCGTTTGGCAACGCCATCAACCATAAACTGTCCAATACCGGGATAAACGAACACAACTTCAATCACGACCACGCCGACAATGAGATAAGCGAGATTGAGTGCGATCACGGAAATAATCGGCGCCGCGGCATTGGGAAGCGCGTGACGGATGATAACCTGTGTTCGCGTAAGCCCTTTAAGGAAGGCCATTTCGACATAAGGCTGCGACATGATCGAAAGCACGGACGTCCGTGTCATGCGAAGCATATGTGCCATCACAAGCATGGTGAGTGTGAAAGCGGGCAGGGCGGCGATAAAAATTTTCTCTGAGAAATCCATTTCTGGAAACACGGTCGAGAGTGAGGGGAAGATCTCGAACTGCACCGCAAGATAAAGAATAAGAACATAGGCGATGAAAAACTCTGGAACCGAAATCGTCATCAGTGAAATGATATTGACGAAACGATCGACGAATTTTCCTTCGTTGATTGCCGCAACAATACCGAGAACAACCGAAGTCGGCACCGCAATCAAGGCTGCGTAACCCGCAAGAAATAATGTGTTTGAAAGACGCGGCGCGATTGTTTCGACAATCACGCGCTTATTCGTCATCGCGACACCGAGATCGCCATGAAGCGCATTGAAGAACCATTCGAGATAGCGAACATAAGCGGGGCGATCGAGCCCCAATTCGTGACGGAAAACGGCAAGCGTTTCTGGTGTGGCCCCTTGGCCCAACACCGCACTCGCCACGTCACCGGGAAGAATTTCGGTCGCTCCGAAAATCAAAATCGAAACGGCCCATAAAGTTAAAACACCGAGGGCGACCCGGATCGCTATGGTTTTCAGCATCGGATCGCCCTCGTTATTCTCATCGTATCAACTGTTCGCTAAATTAAGCGAACGAGCCCTTTTCAGCGATACGCTGATCGTTGAGGTCGTAACGAGCATGGGGCTCGTTGTTCACAACGTTCTTCGCGTAACCGTCGAGATAATCGGTGATGGCGAAGCAGATCATGCCGCCGTCATCTGAAATCATCTCTTGAGCCTTCCAGTACATTTCCTTGCGCTTCTTCACGTCAAGTTCAGCACGGGCTTCGGTGATGAGCTTGTCGAATTCCGGACGCTTCCAGTTGGAGTCGTTCCAGTCAGACGCCGAGCTATAGACCTGCGTGAAGGTTTGGTCAGCCGAGAGACGACGGCCCCAATACACGGCGCAGAACGGCACCTTGAGCCAGACGTTATCCCAGTAACCGTCAGCCGAAACCTTCTTCACATCAAGATTGATGCCGGCTTTCTTGAGCGACTCTTGATAGAGCTGCGCGCAATCAACGGCCGAACCCCAAGCACCTTCCGATGCCTGCAATTCGATCTTGGCGTTGGCAAGGCCTGCCTTCTTGAAGTGGAACGCGGCTTTATCCGGATCATACTTACGCTGCGGCAATGCAGTGTTGTAGAAAGGATTACCGGCATCGAGCGTATGGTCGTTACCAGGGGTCGCGAAACCGCTGTAAACTTGGTCAATGATCTTTTGACGATCAATGCCGTATTTCAACGCTGTACGCAGATCCTTGTTATCGAACGGTGCATCGGTCACGCGTGACACGAAGCAGAAGCGGTTACCCGTGCCCTTTGTGCGAACGACATTCAGCTTCTTGTCCTTCATGAGAAGGTTGACGGTGCGTGGGTCAAGGCGGTTAACCGCATGGACCTGGCCCGACTGAAGTGCTGCTGTACGAGCGGCAACGTCCTGAATGTTGCGGATTTCAACCGTTTCGAAATTCGCGCGACCGGCTTTCCAGTAATCGCCACGACGCTTGAACTTCAAGCCAACGCCTGGCTCGAACTTCTCAAGCGTGTAACCACCGGTGCCGATTGGCTTCTGCCAGTCGGTGAAACCATTCGGAACAACGATCAGGTGATAGTCACCGAGAATGACAGGGAAGTCAGCATTGCCGCCTTCGAGTGTCATCTGGATCTGATTGGCATTGAGCTTCTTGATTTCAGTGATCTGCTTCAAGATGCCCTTCGCCGGTGATTTTGTTTCGCCGGTGTGGATGCCGATTGAGTAGATGATGTCATCTGCATCGAGCGTCTTGCCGTTCGAGAACTTCACGCCCTTGCGGACATTGAAGATCCATTCTTTTGCACCAGGCTTTGCTTCCCAGCTTTCGAGCAATTCGCCGGTCGGGTTACCATTCGCGTCGAATTCGACCATGCAGTTATAAACGGCGAGAGATGCGCCGATCATCACTGAGTCAGCATAGGTGCGTGGGTCGAGCGAGTCAGTGGCTGAGCCGCCTTCCATGCCGATGATAAAGTTTCCGCCGACCTTCGGCGCTGCGGCTTGCGCCGTGCCGGAAAGAAGCGTTGGCGTAACCGCCATGCCGGCACCGATCATGGCAACGCCTGCCATGAAGTCGCGGCGGGACAATGCGCCCTTGTCGAATAAATGTTTCAGCTTGTTGTATTCTTCCACGGCTATCCCCTTCTTGGTTGCGCCACGGTTCGGACGTCAGGTCCGTTCGCGGTCGCTTTCGTGGTTCGTCCTCGCCAGCGCCGCTCGCAAGCCATGCAGGCTCAACATTGCAGCGTTGACCTCCCAACGGATCAGAACACTGATCCGATGCCCTATCGTTGCCGAAGCTTGGGTTCTGCACAAGGGAAGAATTGTATTTTTACGCGAAATTTGTCGTTTCCACCCGTTTCCGCCAATAGGGTGTCGTAAAGAGGAAATTTCCTGCCGTATTTCGGAAGCCGAAACGGGGCAGGAGGGGGCGGGTTTGATCAATTGGCTGCGGCGGTGAGACTCACTCGAAGACCAGCTGCACTTTGGTGGCTTCCGCACGGTTTGCCGCGAGGTCAAAAGCAGCGCGCGCATTGCGGAAAGGCATGGCTGCGCCCAAGAGCGGCGCCACATCGATGATCCTCTTTGAAAGTAGATCCACCGCCCAGTCAAATTCCTCATGGAAACGGAAGGCGCCGCAATATTTGATTTCCTTTGAAACCAGCAAATCGGTGGGCACCACCATATCGATCCCGTGGCTCATTTGAATGATCTTGCCTCCCGGTTTTACGCAGGAAAACGCAATACCGGTTTCGGACGATGTCCCAGACGTTTCGAAGGCCACATCAACCTGTCCCATTTCGGCACACAGGGCTTTTAAAGCCTCGGTCTCCGCGCTGACATTGATCACGGAGTCAGCACCCAAGCGGAGTGCCAGCTGCAGGGGCTTTGAGGAAATGTCCGCAGCGATGATTTCGCGTGCGCCCGCATGGCGGGCGGCAAGCAGGCTCAGAAGGCCAAGCGGACCACAGCCCGATATAAAGACGCGTTGCCCAGCGATTTTTCCGCCGACCCGAACGGCATGGAGGGCTTGTGCCAAGGAGGCCGCAAAGGCCGTCCGGTCAAATGGTGCATCCTGTCCCGTCGGCACGGCTTGGCTTTCGGCGCATATTAAAGTCTGTCGAAATCCGCCTGGGGTTCCTGGATAGCGCTCTGCCGTTCCGAAAAAGCGACGCTCTCCGCAATGGATCGGGCGGCCTGAACGGCAATGGAAACAATAGCCGCAAGGTTGTGACGGGTTAATGGCTACGCGATCTCCCTGCCGGACGCGTGAGACACCGCTTCCGACGGCATAGACGGTTCCGGAGATTTCCGACCCGGGAATGAGGGGTTGTTTTTGCCGAGGGTCCTTGGAAGGTCCTTGCCGATAAAGAAGGAGGTCGGCTTCCGTGATGCCGCCCCGCGCGACGCGAATGGCGATCTCGCCCGGACCCGGATCGAGTGTCTCAACGTCGCCGATCCGCAGATCATCAGCCCCGTGGATCAAAATGGCAGAGGTAAGGGCGGACATTGTGACGGATCCTCAACGCAACAAAACAGAAACAGATACCCTCTTTTGCTACCGCCCTTTGCTTAATTCTGTGATAATTCTTCAGCGGCTTCGAGACGACTTGATTTGCAGATTTTAAATCTTAAATCGTAATCTAATCATATAGTTAAATTGATAAACTCATGTATTTTCTTCTTTCAAAATCGCTCTGGCTCATCTTTGCGCCGTCAAGTTTTCTGATTTTGTGCCTCTGTTTGGCTTTGGCGCTCACTTTGTGGGGTAAGCGGCGCGCGGGTTTCGCGCTCGGAAGCGCGGCACTCTTCATCCTCGCGATCCTCTCCTTTTCGCCATTGACTGAGAAACTGGCGGCGGTGCTCGAAGATCGCTTCCCGCCTGTTCAGAGTGATGAGCGTCCCATTAAAGGTGCGATCATTTTAGGAGGTGGTCTCAATATGGCCTCGTCGGTCATGAAGGGGCAATTGGTTCTCGGCGCGGCGGGAGATCGTCTCTTGGCCATGGCGGATCTTGCGCGGCGTTATCCGCAAGCCACAATCGTTTTTACCGGCGGTTCGGGGTATCTTGCAGGTTCGACCGCGTCAGAGGCCGATCTTATCGAGCAGCATCTTTCACGTCTCGGTATCGCGCCTGGAAGGGTTCTGTTCGAACGGGCTTCACGAAACACCTATGAGAATGCCGTAATGACCAAAACGATAGTCAACCCGGCTCAAGGCGAGCGCTGGCTTCTTGTTACGTCCGCTTTACATATGCCGCGTGCGATGGGGCTTTTTCGAGCAGCGGGTTTTGACCTCGAAGCCTATTCGGTTGATTGGCGGACTGCCCAAGGCTTCGCCGGGTTTATGAGTGATGAGCCAGCATCATCCCGCTTGCGCTTGTTTGATTCAACCATCCGCGAAATTATTGGGCTCGTCGCCGCGCGTTTAACAGGTCAATCGAGGGAACTCTTTCCCGCACCGCGATGACCGGTGTTATTTATTCTGAATAGGGCAGGCCGATCCGATAGACGCCTTTGAAATCATGCGGATCAACCACTTTGCCTTTGCGATAGATGACAAGGCGCCCTTCATCGGCAAGCGCAATCGCTTCACGACGCACGGGAGTCATCAAAGGGCCCCATCCATCGGGATGAGAACCGCCAATCAAACGCGCTGCTTCTGAAGGACAAAATGTTTTGCCCGCACCGCGTGTGGTTGCAAGGTCAATCAATGTCTCTCGCAAACGATCAGCAATCACGTCTTTATTTATGGCCGTCATCATAATGCGCGCTTAATGTGTTTCATCATAAGCGGCAAGCGCTTTGATTGCGGCATGCGCACGTGATCTGAATTGCCGCTGTAACATTGCAATAAGCGCTGCAAGCGTTGTGATGATCAAAGCCACAGGTGAGACAAACCATCCGACATAAGCGAGTGCAAAAAAGAAGGCGCGCTGACCGCGATTAAATTCACGGCCCGCATCGGTGATGACCGCTGTTAAGGCTTCAGCGTGGTGCGATCGATCAAGCGGTGAGCCACGATCAGCGGTGGGTGCGGCACCCAGTAAAATCGCTGCATAATTGAACAAACGATATGACCAAGCGAATTTGAAAAAGGCATAGACGAAAATCAAAGCGAGGCCTGTGACTTTGATTTCCCACATTGTGCGTGTGGTCATAATGCCGAGCGGAAGATCGGAAAAGATTTTCAAAACATCATCGGCCGCGCGAATGAGCGCAAAAGCACCACCGAAAGCGAAGATCGATGTGGATGCGAAAAAGGCGGTTCCATTTTGAAGGCCAGCGAGAACCTGTGTGTCGAAAATTCGTTCAGCGCGCTGTTCCATCTGTTTGATCCAGCGCGCGCGATAACGATCCATGAGACCATTGAGGCTTTGCTCGCCCGCGCGCGGATGCTCAACAAAATGGTGGTACAAGAACCAAGCGAGACAAAAGGTCCCAAAGGCCAAAGCATCAAAAAGCGTGAAATCTGACATGACTCAACTATCGCGCGGTTGATTTGTGCTTCGCAAGCGGCAACATGGAGAAATATTCGTTTTCGAGGAAATAGGGACCATGCCGCAGACCATCATCAAAGGCTATAAAGCGCTTGTCGATGACGCGACAAAGGAAATCACCACGCTTTCGATCGCCGAGGCGCAGGGCCTGCTCGCCGATCCCGAGGTGGTGATGGTCGATTTGCGCGACCCGCGAGAGCTGGAACGCGAAGGCAAAATGCCGGGCGCGTTTCATTGCCCGCGCGGCATGCTGGAATTCTGGATTGATCCCGATAGCCCCTATCACAAGCCGATTTTTGCTGAAGACAAGCGCTTCGTCTTTTTCTGCGGGGGCGGCTGGCGCTCGGCCTTAGCGGCCAAAACGGCGCAAGATATGGGCCTGAAACCCGTAGCCCATATTGATGGCGGCTTTAGCGCTTGGAAAAAAGCAGGCGCTCCGATTGTCAGTAGTTGATATCTTTCCCCGCGACATCGCGCGGGGTGGAACCGCGGCGGACCTGTCGCTAGAGAGAAGTCATGCCTCTTCATCTCGTCAAACTCTGTGTCGGTTGCGAGTCGATCGCCGAACTCGAAGGCTGGATCGCCGAAACCTCGGCCGAACGTCGCCGCCGCAAGCAGGTCGATGAACAAATCCACACGACCCGTATGATGCCAAAGCGCGTCGAGGATATTCTTGACGGTGGCTCTCTTTATTGGGTCATCAAGGGCATGATTTCATGCCGGCAGACCATTCTCGATTTACGGCAAATAACGGGCAGCGATGGCATTTCGCGCTGTGCGATTGTGCTCGAGCAGAAGGTTGTGACCGTTGAACCGCGCGCGATGCGTCCGTTTCAAGGCTGGCGCTATCTCGAGGAAAAGTCAGCGCCCCGTGACCTGAAAAAAGTCGGAAAATTTTCGAAAGATATGCCCGAGACGATGCGTCGCGAATTGGCCGAATTGGGTTTGTTGTAAGGTCCTATATTCCGCATTGACGCGGATCTATTTCGAGGGAGTCCTGTGGTGCCCGTTATTCTTGGTTTACTGGCACTGGCTTTGGTGTTGTGGCTCGCGAAATCCTATATCAAAGTTGATCCGGGCCTGTTGAAACGTTATGGCCGCAAAATTGGTGGCTATGCGTCTTTTGCCGCAGCCGCGCTGCTCGTGTTCAAAGGGCGGATTGATGCCGCACTCTTGCTTGGTGGTTTGGGCGGATGGCTTTTGGGAGTTAAAATTCCAATCCTGCCCTGGTATCAACCCAACGCTTCGCAAAAATCCTTACGCACCGTGTGGCTTGATCTCACTAGCGCAAGCGATGGTGCTTTCGATGGACATGTGATCGGTGGTCCCTTCGCGGGACGGACGCTCAATACGCTTGAGCGCGATGATTTGTTCCGGTTGCTCAATGCGCTCTCAGACGCTGATCCGGCAGGCTATAATTTATTTCAGACCTATTTGGACCGCAGGCTTCCCGGTTGGCGTGAGACAGCGGAGGGTCACGCGCATACGCGGCAACGCCGCACGGCCGCGACGACCGCGATGACCGAGCAAGAAGCTTACGAAGTCTTGGGGATTGAGATGGGCGCGAGCGAAGAGCAAATCCGCGAGGCGCATCGGGCGTTGCTCAGAAAGCTGCATCCCGACCAAGGGGGAACCACTTGGTTGGCGACCCGTATCAATATGGCTCGAGACGTGCTCTTGAACCGCCATCGCTGATATCCTGCGTTAGACCCGTGCTTTCATTAACTCCGTGACGCGAAACAAGCGCCACCTTGCTTTTTCACAAGCGCGCAAGCGGTCTGTGCATCATCAAGTGACATCCGCGTGAAACGCGTGCGCCACATGGGTTTGCCTTTGACCTGAACCTTTTCAATCGAAGGTTTTGCGTCACCTAATATTGATGACATTTGCCCCGATAAATCATTGATCAGTGACTTGGCTTTCTTCTCATCTGCGGCAACACCGACTTGAATCCACCAGCTTTTTTCAGTGCCATTTGATGGTGAACGCGCAGCTGAATTTTGCGTCTCTGCATAGCTCATCGCTTTTGGTGCTGGAGCCGGTGCAGCGCCCGGTTTCCACACAAGCTTCGATTGTGGTTCGGTTGTTTTCGCTACCGGTTGTACTTGCGGTGAAAGCGAGGCTGTTGGGCTTTCCGCAGCGTCTTCATTATCAGACGAGGGTCGCTCAACATCAACAGGTGTTGGCAAAGTTGAAATCGCTTTGGCGGTTTTCACTGGGGCTTTGGTATCACCATTCGAAGCAACATCGATATAGGCATCAACCAGTTCGGCCATGCGACGATCACGCGAATTGCCGGACCGTCCACCCAAGATCACAGCGAGCAAAGACCGCCCGTCACTATGGACCGAAGTCAGAAGATTGAACCCTGATCTTGCTGTATAGCCTGTCTTAATGCCATCGACGCCATCAACGCGACCAAGGAGCTTATTGTGATTGGCGATCGTTGCGCCGTCATAATCAAATGAGCGCATCGAAAAATATTGGAAGTAACGCGGGAAACGATTTTGAATTGAACGGCCGAGGACGATGAGATCACGCGCAGTTGTAACTTGACGCGGATTGGGAAGGCCGGATGCATTCGCATAGACCGTGCGTTTCATTCCGATCGAGCGTGCCTTTTGGGTCATCATATCCGCGAAATCTTTTTCGCTGCCGCCAACGGCTTCGGCGACGGCAACCGCGATGTCATTCGCTGACCGTGTGATGAGAGCCTTGATCGCATCTTCCACTGTGATGGTCTCACCAGGTGCCAGGCCGAGCTTAGAGGGCGACTGCCGGGCCGCCCATTCCGAGATCCGGATCGGGGTGGAGAGCGACATTTTTCCTGCTTCGAGCTGTTCGAAGAGAAGATAAAGCGTCATCACTTTGGTGATCGAAGCGGGATGCCGCGGTTGGTCTGCATTGACGGCACGAAGGATTTTTCCCGTCCGGGCATCGACGACCAATTCGGAATAGGGCGGGGCATAGCCACCTCCCTTCGACTTTGATGCGGCCTCAGCACCCGCCGAAACGAGGCCAAAAAGCGCAAAACCCACCAAAATCCGGGCCGCAAACCGCGCGGCGACCGTCGAACCCATCATGCTTATCACTCCTGCCCCGGGCCGAGGCCCATGATTCCGGAGCCCCAGGTTTTTCTCACGAAAAGCCAAAACGGACAAGGCACCGATCGGGGTGGCACCTTAAGAGTGACCGGTTACGTGTTTGTTAAATTTGACGAAAATTTAATCGAAAGTCGAATTTGTTGCATCGCACAATTTTACTTGACGAAATATATTGCAGTGCATATAAAAAGCGTACGAATTCCCCCGGTTCCCGATCCGATGTCGGGGCCACCACAAAGAGAGACAAAACCATGTTTAACCAATTTGAAGATTTCCAGAAATTGAACAAAGACGGCATCGATCTCGCAGTGAAGAGCTTCGGCGCGACCACTAAGAATGTTCAGGCGATTGCCACGGAAACCGCCGATTATTCGAAAAAGGCTTTCGAGCAGAGCTCAGCCGTTGTCGAAAAGCTCGTTGGTGCCAAGACTCTCGACAAGGCATTCGAAATTCAGTCGGATTTCGCCAAGTCTGCCTATGAAGGTTTCGTGGCTTATGCATCGAAGCTCGGCGAACTCTACACCGACATCGCGAAGGACAGCGTGAAGCCATACGAAGCGATCATCAGCAAGGTGCAGACGGCTGCCAAGTAATTCCAATATGAAGTAATTCCGGGGCCGGCTTTCGGCCGGTTTTGCGGTATTTATCCGTTCAGGGTCCGGAGTTTCCGGACCCTTTTTTATTTTGCACGCTTTCTTTTGGCCTTTTTGGGCTGATGCGACTTTGCTTCCTCTGGTAGTCGGTGCTTCGAATGCATAACTTGAACAATAGGCGCGATCGGCGCATTCTTTCTCCGATTGGCCTCCGGGATTCTGGAGAAGAATGGCGTTCAGGCGGATATGAGGGCATTTTTGACTTTTTTGATTGGTTTTGCGGCGAAGCGGCTTGGCGCGTTCCAAGTTCCGCGTGCGATGGCGGCTCCCTCCCGTCGGGGCGGGGATGACTCGCATACGGGCACGGCGGTGATCACCCGCACGAAGCCCGTGACCAAAAAGCCGAACCTCTACCGTGTACTGCTATTGAATGATGATTTCACACCGATGGAATTTGTTGTTCATGTGCTGCAGCATTTTTTCAACAAATCGCAAGACGACGCCTATCGGATCATGATGCATGTGCATCAAAATGGTGTCGGGGAATGCGGCGTCTTTACTTATGAAGTCGCTGAAACCAAAGTGACCCTCGTTATGGATTTTGCCCGTCAGCATCAGCATCCGCTGCAATGTGTGATGGAAAAGAGCTAAAGGACCAGATCGATGCCCTCATTTTCAAAAAGCCTCGAACTGGTTCTGCATAAGGCCCTTTCGCTCGCCAATGAGCGACGCCACGAATACGCGACGCTCGAGCATCTCCTTCTTGGCTTGACGGAAGAACGCGACGCGGTTGCGGTGATGCGCGCTTGCGGTGTTGATATTGATCTCTTGCGTCGTAATCTCTTCGATTATCTCGATGGCGAATTATCAAGCCTTGTGATGGCGGCTCCCGGTGATGCGAAGCCGACCGCCGGCTTTCAACGCGTCATCCAACGCGCGGTGATCCATGTGCAATCATCGGGGCGGGAAGAGGTAACGGGAGCAAATATTCTCGTAGCCATTTTTGCTGAACGTGAATCTTATGCCGCCTATTTCCTGCAAGAGCAGGATATGACGCGTTACGATGCGGTCAATTATATATCGCATGGAATCGCGAAACGCCCTGTGACACCAGATCCCGAGTCTGCTGAAGAGGATGAAGAGGCAAGCGGTGGTGAGCAGGCTGCAGGCAAGAGTGGCAGCGCACCGCGCAAGAAAGGCGAAGCGCTTGATGCCTATTGCGTCAATCTCAACAAAAAAGCCGTTGATGGCAAAATTGATCCTTTGATCGGTCGTGAAGCGGAAGTGAAACGCACGATTCAGGTTTTGTGTCGGCGCCAGAAAAATAATCCGCTTCTTGTTGGTGAACCGGGTGTCGGTAAAACAGCGATTGCCGAAGGTCTCGCTTTAAAGATCACACGCGATGAAGTGCCTGCGGTTTTATCCGGTGCCACGGTCTTCGCGCTCGATATGGGTCTCTTGCTCGCTGGCACGCGCTATCGTGGTGATTTCGAAGAACGCTTGAAGCAAGTTGTGAAAGACATCGAAACACATAAAAATGCGATTTTGTTTATCGATGAGATTCACACCGTCATCGGTGCGGGCGCGACTTCTGGCGGGGCCATGGATGCCTCGAATTTGTTAAAGCCCGCGCTCGCGCAAGGCACGCTTCGCTGTATCGGCTCAACAACCTATAAAGAATTCCGTCAATTCTTCGAAAAGGACCGCGCGCTTTTGCGTCGTTTCCAGAAGATTGATGTGAATGAACCTTCAATTCCGGATGCCATTGAAATCCTCAAAGGGTTGAAGCCCTATTATGAGGATTATCATGGTCTTAAATATTCGAATGATGCAATCAAAGCAGCGGTTGAGTTGTCTGCGCGCTATATTCATGATCGCAAATTGCCGGATAAAGCCATCGATGTGATTGATGAGAGTGGCGCGGCGCAAATGCTTGTTGCTGACAGCAAGAGAAAACGCACGATTGGCGTGGCTGAGATTGAAGCTACCGTTTCAACGATGGCGCGTATCCCGCCAAAGACCGTTTCGAAAGATGATTCAGAAGTTCTGCAATCGCTTGAAAACACATTGAAACGCGTTGTTTATGGTCAGGATCAGGCGATCTCGGCGTTGACCTCGGCGATCAAATTGGCGCGTGCAGGTTTGCGTGATCCTGAAAAGCCGATTGGCTGCTATCTCTTTGCGGGTCCGACCGGTGTCGGCAAAACGGAAGTCGCGCGCCAACTTGCTTCATCGCTTGGCGTTGAAATCAAAAGATTTGATATGTCGGAATATATGGAGCGTCACGCGGTCTCGCGTTTGATCGGCGCACCTCCGGGTTATGTCGGGTTCGATCAGGGCGGTTTGCTTACCGACGCGGTTGATCAGCATCCGCATTGCGTGTTGCTGCTTGATGAAATCGAGAAAGCGCATCCGGATCTCTTCAACATTCTTCTGCAAGTGATGGATCACGGCAAGCTCACCGATCATCACGGCAAGACCGTTGACTTCCGCAATGTGATTTTGATCATGACAACGAATGCTGGTGCGGCCGATCTTGCCAAAGCCGCATTCGGATTTACGCGGACAAAACGCGAAGGTGATGATCAGGAAGCGATCAATCGTCTCTTTGCACCCGAATTCCGCAATCGTCTTGATCAGATTATTTCTTTCGCGCAATTGCCGAAAGAAGTGGTTGGCAAAGTTGTCGATAAATTTGTGCTTCAGCTTGAAGCGCAATTGGCGGATCGCAATGTCACGATTGAACTCTCAGATGATGCGCGCGTTTGGCTTGTGGATCATGGTTATGATGAGACCATGGGTGCACGCCCGATGGCGCGTCTTATTCAATCCGCGATCAAGCAACCGCTTGCCGATGAATTGCTCTTTGGCAAATTGAAACAGGGCGGCGGCGTTCGGGTTGTTGTTGAAGGTGATGACAAAGATAAAAAGCTTGGCTTTGTTTATCTTGAAGGTCCTGTGACTCCGAAGCCGGAAAAAGCGGTGGCAGAGGCGAGAGCGAAGACCGGTAAGAAAGCGCCGCCGCGTAAAGCCGCCGCGAAACCTGTGCGCTCTGTGCCGAAAGTTCCGCTCTGAAGGGCTTTGTGAGTCAGAGGAGTTTTAACGGGTGAGAACGAGCCGCCAACGTCGCATGGATCGGTATCGTGCGCGTCTGCGTTATGAAAACGCGGTCGCATGGCTTGTTGTACCCGTCACCCTTGTGGCGCTTCTTTACGGCGCGATGATGTTGTGGAAGCAGGTTGCCGACACACCGATTGCGCGGATGCTCACAGGGCAGTGAATTAATTATATAGTGAGTGCTGCGCGAATTTTTTCTGCATTCGCTTTGATGATCTCTGACTTTTCCATCTGTCCTGAGTGCGCTTTGAGCGCGATGCCGTCTTTGCGCGGTAAAATATGAACATGAAGATGGAATACAGTTTGTCCAGCCGCCGCGCCGTTAAATTGCATCACTGTCACGCCATCCGCTTGCATTGCAGCTTTCGCGGCCCGCGCTACTTTTTGTACCGTCGAGAAGAGTGAGGCGAAAACGATGGGGTCTGCATCAAGCAAACCGGTTGAAGGTTTTTTCGGAATAACGAGGCAATGACCCTCGGCTTGTGGCATGATATCCATGAAGGCTAATGTGTGTTCATCTTCATAGAGCTTTTCGCAGGGAATTTCGCCACGCAAAATTTTTGCGAAGATATTGTTGGTATCATAAGTCATCTTCGTCATCTCCGAGAGTGTTCGCAGTATCCCCATCGAGTGGATTGGCTTTTCGAAACGGTAAATGTTCAGCAAGAACGCCGCCAAGCCGCTCAACATAGGCGCGTTCTTCTTCCAAATAATTTGCAACCGCTTGATGAAGCCCCGGGTCACGCAAGAAATGCGCGGATCGAGTCATCACCGGACGATAGCCACGCGCAAGCTTATGTTCGCCTTGCGCGCCCGCTTCAACTGAGGTGAGTCGATGCGTGATAGCAAAATCCATGGCCTGATAATAACAGGTCTCAAAATGCAAAAAAGGATGTTGCTCAATCGCTCCCCAATTGCGTCCATAAAGCGTACGAGAGCCGATGAAATTGATGGCACCCGCGACATAGCGTCCCGCGCGTTTTGCCATCACGAGCAGAATTTTTGACGCCATTCTTTCGCCGATCAGCGAGAAAAATTCGCGTGTCAAATAGGGGCTTCCCCATTTGCGCGAACCCGTATCCATATAGAAATCAAAAAATGCATCCCAATGATGTTCTTTGATGTTAGATCCCGTGACCCATTCCATCGTGATGCCGGCGCTCAACGCATCGCGTCTTTCGCGTTTGATGGATTTTCTTTTACGGGATGAAAGACTCGTGAGAAAATCATCAAAAGATGAATATTGATCATTCACCCAATGAAATTGCTGATCATAACGCTCAAGATAATTCGCCGCTGAAAAACTCTTTAAATCGGCTTCTGTGATAAAAGTCGCGTGAACCGAAGAAGCATTTGTTTTGGCTGCGACATTTTTTAAGGCCAAAGCCAATTGACCTCGCAATTCATCTTGCTGCGAAGAGGGGGCCACAAGGAGGCGTGGTCCGGTGACCGGAGTAAAGGGCACGGCAATTTGCAGTTTCGGATAATAGTGACCGCCAACGCGCCGATAGGCATCTGCCCACGAGTGATCAAAAACATATTCGCCGCGCGAATGGCTTTTAAGATAGGCAGGCACCGCGCCGATCAATTCGTCTTTGTCATCATGCATCAAAAGATGCGCGCCACCCCAGCCGGTTTCAGCAATGGCAGAGCCTGAATCTTCTAACGCTGACAGAAACGCATGACGGAGAAAGGGATTGTCATCTTCTCCCTTTTCATCCGGCGTTCCAATCGCGCAGCGATCCCAAGATACGGCGTCAACCGTTTTGAGGCTCTGCGTCAGCGTGATCGTGACATTCATCTTTGATCCACGCGGGAGGTTAAGGGAGAAAGCCTTCGAAGACGATTTGATCGGCGTAGCGTTGCGCTTTTATTCTTTGGTCGGCGGTCCGAACAGTCCAGCTCATAATCGGCAGCCCCAAAGATCCACGCGCCAGTTGTGGCGTCGGATGATCGAGGTCTTTGATATACCACGAGAGAAAATCGAGCTTCATTGCATCGAGAGACTGCAGCGTCGCGAAATCTTTTTTTTGTTCGGCGCTCAGAAAATCCCACTCCGGATCGTCATAGACACTCTCTCCGATAAATCCACGGGGACGATCAGGCGCATGATGCGCCGTCGCTTCAACCATGATGGGATCAAAGCTTTTCAGCGCGATCGGGCCTTCATAAGAGGCAATCACTTCCGCGACGCGTTGAACCGCCGCAATTGATCCATCAAACCGACTTTTGATTTCACAGATGAGGGGCACGCGTCCCGCGATCACATCGAGAAACTCGCTCAAAGTTGGAATGTGATCGCTTGTGCCTTTTAATGATAAACTACCGATTTCGGTTTTTGAAAAGATTTTAAAGTCACCGCTTGCATTTGTTAAGCGTTCAAGCGCGTCATCATGGAACACGAAGACTTCACCATCGCTGGAAAGCTGCACATCGCATTCAATCGCGAAACCTTTTTCAATAGCCGCGCGCGCTGCCGAGATCGTGTTCTCGATCACGCCTGACGCGCGGTCATGAAGACCACGATGAGCAATCGGCGTTGCGGTTAACCAGAATGGGGCTGCCATCAAGCAATCTCAAAAACCGCTTCAACTTCAACAGCGGCATCGAGTGGCAATTGCGCGACGCCGATTGTCGTGCGTGCGTGGCGGCCTTTGTCACCCAGTGCAAGCACCATCAAATCGGATGCGCCATTCATCACTTGCGGCAAGGGTCCGAAATCCGGCGTCGCGTTGATAAATCCGCCCAAACGTACGCAGCGTTTAATGCGATTTAAATCGCCCAGCGCCGCTTTCGCCTGCGCCAAAAGATTGATGGCGCAAAGTCGTGCGGCCGCTTGTCCCGCCTCAACCGACACTGTGCCGCCGAGTTTGCCTTTATGAGCGGCTTGAACCACGCCTTGATCGAGACATAATTGGCCCGAAATAAAGAGCAGTGATCCGGAAATGACCGCAGGCACATAATTGGCGACAGGGGCTGCGGCTTCCGGTAGCGTGATGCCGTGGGAGGCGAGAGTGGATTCGACGCTCATGAGTTGTCTCCGGATCAAATATTTTGTTGTTCGTGCCCCCGGTTTCGCGCGCTCATTCGAGAAGAGCAAGATGAAAATACAAAAACACACACGCGTCATAGGGCCTCGGGGATTGGTCACCATCGTGGCGTTCCTCATCGGGGGTGTTACGCCCGCCTTCGCGGCGCCGGCGGTGCTCGCGCCGCATCGGGCGGTTTATGATCTTGTGCTTGATCGCACCAAAGGCTCATCCGGCATTGATACGGCGCAGGGGCGGATTGTTTTTGAGCTTGAGAGCGGGCGTTGCAAAGGCCTCGTCCAGACGTTTCGCCAGCTCGTCATTCTGGGTGGCGGTGAAATCGGCACCAAGGTTGTCGATAGCCAATCGATCACCAGTGAAGACCCTGATGGCAAGACGATGAAGTTTTCGGTTTTGAACCGGGTCGGTGATCAGCCCGCGATTGAAACCTCCGGCATCGCGACAAAGAAAGATACGGAACTTGATGTAAGATTGTCCGCGCCGATCAAATCGGTTTTATCATTTCCGGCAACGACATCATTTCCGGGCGAACATTACCGTGCTTTGATCGAGGCCGCCCAAGCGGGACAAACTCTTTTTTCTCGGCAAGTCTACGATGGTGCTGATGAAGGCAAATCGGCACCCGACACATTTGCTGTCATCGGCAAAGCGCGCGCGCTTGCCCCTGAAGATCGAACGCTCCTTGAGAAAGCGGGGATGACCGGCAGCGCGGTATGGCCGGTCGAGATTGCCTATTTTGACCCGGGCAAAGATCCCGTGGATGAGCCGAGCTATCGCGTCTCTATGGATCTTCTCGAGAACGGTGTGTCAACCGCGCTCCGGCTCGATTACTTGAATTTCAGCTTGAAAGGTCGGTTGGTATCACTTGAAAAGAAAGAAGAAACACCTTGCCCTTGAGGGCAACGCTTCAATAGGTTTCATGCGCGGGATCAACCGCTTTATGAAGTTTGCGGTGCGTGGCGACGACTGTCTCGGGCGTTAGATTTTCCGAAGCTGCAAAAGCAAGGAGCAGAGGCTCATCCGCCATCAGAAAGTCGAGCACGGCCAAGAGAAACCGCTTGTCGGAAGCCGCCGCACGAACCTCCCCGGGATCAAGGCCCGTGAGTTCCAAAAAGCGCGAGAGCGTCTCGGTTTCAGCCGCAATGAAGAGAAGGGCTGAAATCGCCAAGCCTTCCGGATCAGGTGCCGGAGCAGATTTCATCGGTTAAACCCTTCTAAAAAACAGGTGCAATTGCCGACTCGGCCTTTATTCGCGTTTAATAGCAGCAATTTGTAGCCTTGCGCAGGATCAAAACAGACATGGCCAAGACGGTTCTCATCGTCGAAGACAATGAGCTCAATATGAAGCTCTTCACCGATCTCCTTGAGGCGCATGGCTATCAAGTGGTTTCCACCGCGAGCGGGACCGAGGCGATGGAACTCGCGCGCGCGCACCATCCCGCTTTGGTGCTTATGGATATTCAATTGCCTGAAGTTTCAGGCGAAGTGATCATCCAATGGATGAAAGCGGATCAAGAGTTGAAATCCATCCCCATCGTCGCGGTCACGGCTTTTGCGATGAAGGGTGACGAAGAGCGCATTCGCTCGAAGGGCTGCGAGGCCTATCTCTCCAAACCGATCTCGATTGGAAAATTTGTCGAGACGGTGAAGGCCTATGCCGGACCGGCATAAAGGCGCGTCGCTAAGGGCGGTATCACCAAGACCCACAAAACAAAAAAGCCGCCGAAAGGCGGCTTTTGCGCATCCAAAAAAGACCAATCTTACTTGATCTTGGTTTCCTTGAACTCGACATGCTTCTTCGCAATCGGATCATATTTCCGCTGCGTGATCTTGTCGGTCATCGTGCGTGAATTCTTCTTGGTCACATAGAAATAGCCTGTCTCGGCGGTGGAGAGCAGCTTGACCTTGATTGTGGTGGCCTTGGCCATCGTCTTTATCCTTGCTTCGGTGCCACCGGAGGCGGCCTCAACTACATCTGAGTAAAATCATACGGGCCGGTGAGGCGGGGGAACCCGCTTCCGGCCCTTGTCGGGCGAACCCATAGCAAGTGGGACGGCTTTGTCAAGAAAGAGACAGGGCAAATAGGCCTTTATCCGCTGCGCCCCAGCGCCAATCGGGATCCTACCAATACCGCATAGCCGATGAAAATGACCGAAAGGCTCCAAAAAAATCCGTGGGGCGGCAGGGCATCCATCGCCGCGCCGACAATCGGCGGGCCGATAAGCAGCCCGACGCTGTAAAGAATGACAAAAGTCGCATTCGCATGGGCGAGATCAGCCCCGCGAAAGCGGGCGCCGAGCAGCGTGAGTCCCACGGTATAGAAGCCGGATGCCAGGCCGCTCCAGAAAAAAATCCCGATAAGCAGGGCCCAGGGCGAGGCGGAGAGTGCCGGCAGGCATAGAGTCAAAATCCCGCCCATAAGGCCGCAGATCAGGAGCATCACGCGGCGGTCGATCCGATCAGCGAGGATACCGAGTGGAATTTGCAGCATATTGCCCAGCGCCATGGCGGAAACCAGTGCGGTTGCTTCTGACAAGGGCAGACCGATCCCCAAGCCATAGACGGGTAAGAGATTGAGCCCGCTCGGTTCAATCATCCCGAAAAGCAGGCCCGCGATGGTGGCAATCGGCGCGCTCACCAGAAAACTCATGACATTCGCGCCAGTGCCGCCCTCAAGATCGGGCGCGCCTTTGGTCATAAGAACAACAGGCAACAACGCGGCGATAAAAACACCCGCGCCGATATGGAGCGCCGTGGGATTGGACGTGCCGACGAGATCAAGAATAGCGGGACCGGCGGCGAAACCCGCAGCCAAAAAGGATCCGTAAATACCGAGGATCAACCCACGATGCTGGTCGGGTGCAGCGGAATTGATCCAGAATTCGCCCATGATGAAGAGCGCACCAATCGCGGCGCCTGTTAAAAAACGAAGCGTGAGGTCAATCGCCGGATAAGGGAAAGGATCAAACAGCATCAAGCACAGGCTTGCGATGAGCAACGCGCCCACAATCACCGTCTGCACGCCAAACCGTTTGGCGAGTGCGGGCACGAGGGGGGCGACCAGAATATTGGCAATCCCACCGATGCCCGTAGCGATGCCGATATAGAGACGTGAATAGCCTTGATCGGCGAGTTTCAAAGCGAGATAGGGAAACACAAGCGTGATGGAGAAGCCGACCAAAGCCACAGTCATTGTGGCGGCGGCGATGATGCGCAAACGATAGCGGGGCGACATTTCGATCATTGTTTCGGTCAATTTTTTTCTCTTGATGTTAGAGCATGTCGCAAAGATGCTGCCCATTCTTTGAATAGAAGAACGGTATCGGACGAAAGCGCGGAAGACCCGCTTTCCATTGTTCACTTAAAGCATCAAGGATGAGCGCGGTGATTGTGGGGATGTCGAGTGTTTTGGCTTCCTCGAATGTAACCCATTCAAGCGCCGTTAATTCCTTATCGGGTCCAGCGTGCCCATCTATCTGCTTTATAATTTTTTCTGCGCGGCAAAGAAAAAAACGCGTATCATAACGGCGCGGATAGCGTGGTGGTGTGATCGCGCGCGCGACAAATTCAAGCCCGTCAAGCGAAGGCCAGATCTTCTCGCTTTCAAACTTCATCCAGCCGCTGTCTTGTGGTGCGGTGTAATCACCAAGCTCCGGTTCACCGATGAGAATTCCTGTTTCCTCATATGTTTCACGCAAAGCGGCCAGCGCCAAAGCGCGCGCGCGTGCGGGACTCGCGCGGGTCACACGCGAGCATAATTTTGCTTCGACTTGATGATCAAGCGCACCAAAAGCAGACGCGCGGCGATCGGACGGATCAAGTCGTCCACCGGGAAAGACATATTTTGATGGCATGAATTTAAGCGCGTGATGCCGTTTGCCCATGAGAATTTTGGGCGCGCGTTCCCGATCATCAATCAGGATCAGACTTGCGGCATCAACCGGCCGGACTGCACTCATGTGTCGTCACCGCCAAAACCATGCATACGCAGCGCCCATTGCAAGCCCACCACTGCGCCTTTAACAGGCTGCAACAAAGCGAGACTTAAAATGAGAGTCATCAAAGGCCAGATGACCATGTGAATCCAAAGCGGCCACACGCCTTCGGGATCGGTTGACATCAAAGTGCCAATCACGATGTGGCCGACAATGAAGAGCACAATATAAGCGGGGAGATCATCCGCGCGATGATGCGAGAGATCCTCACCACATGAGGCGCAATTTGGATTGACTTTCAAATAGCGACCAAACATCGCCCCATTTCCGCAATGCGGGCACTTGCCAGCAAAGCCACGTTTCATCGACAACCACCGATCACGCGGCGGTAAAATCTCTTCGCGGGTGGGAAATTCAAGTTCACTCATCGCGGTTTCCGTTTCGTTTTATGAGATGACGCTTTGCGGTCAAAAGCGAGGGCGGCGCGCGCGACATCATTCACGCGCGGACCCTTTTTCGCTTTTCGAATGCCTTTGCTTTTAAATCTTCTGCCTGATCCGCCACCGGATGATCCATCAGTCAGAATTTCGAAACGCAAGGCGCCGGCAACGGGCGCAGCTTCAACAAGTCGCACAGAAACAGAATCGCCCAAGCGGAATGTTTCACCCGTGCGCGTCCCCACAAGCGCGTGGAGTTGTTCTTCGAAACGATAATAATCAGCGCCGATGGTTGAAGCGGGCACAAAGCCATCAGCGCCTGTATCATGCAATTTCACAAAGAGACCCGAACGCGTAACCCCCGCAATGCGGCCTTCAAATATATCGCCGATTTTTTCATGAAGATGAAAGGCGATGAGGCGATCAATCGTCTCGCGTTCAGCCGCCATCGCGCGCCGCTCGGTTGCTGATATCTCGGCCGAAATTTCAGCAAGCTGCGGCATATATTTTTCTGATAATCCATCATCACCCAAAGCATGAGCGCGGATCAATGCGCGATGAACGATGAGATCGGCATAGCGACGAATGGGCGAGGTGAAATGCGCGTAGCGTCTTAAATTCAAACCGAAATGGCCGATCGATTGCGGTGAATATTCGGCTTGCGCCTGAGAGCGCAACACAATCTCATTGATGAAAATCTGATGCTCGGTATCGCGGAATTTTTCCAAAATGCGATTGAACTGCATCGGCGTTAACCGCTCGCCCTTTGGCAGATCCATGCCGAGATCGGCAAGGACCGCGCGCAAAGTCTCGCGCTTCTCCGCGCTTGGCTCATCATGAATGCGATAGATCAAAGGCACTTTTTCGTGTTCAAGCGTCTCAGCCGCGGCGACATTCGCCAAAATCATAAAGTCTTCGATCAAGCGATGCGCGTCCAACCGCTCGGGTACAAAGACTCGTTCAACAGCCCCTTGAGCATTCAATTTCAATTTGCGCTCGGGCAAATCGAGATCGAGCGGATTGCGCGCGCGGCGTTCGTCACGCGTGAGGGACCAGGCTTGATATAGCGCTTTCAACCAGGGATAGGCTTCATGTGTACGTTCATCTGAGTCAATAATGCGTTGTGCGTGCTCATAAGCGAGCTTTGCATGCGAGCGCATGAGAATGCGATGAAGCGTGTGCTTTCTCACGCGTCCATCAGCGCCGATGACAAGACGCATGGCGAGGGCCGCGCGGTCTTCATTCGGGCGCAGCGAGCAGAGATCATTTGAAATGCGCTCAGGCAACATCGGCACGACGCGATCAGGAAAGTAAACCGAATTGCCGCGTAAGCGCGCTTCGCGATCCATGCTTGAACCTTCATGGACATAAGCGGCGACATCGGCAATCGCGACGCTGACAAGAAATCCGTCTTTGTTTTTCGGATCAGGATCCGGCATCGCGTGAACCGCGTCATCATGATCTTTCGCATCAATCGGATCGATGGTGATAAATTCAACACGTCGCCAATCTTCGCGTTTGCCGGGGCCTGCAAGAGTTGCGGGCTTTGCCGCATCCGCTTCCGCAAGCGCGGTTGCCGGAAACACATGCGGAATTTGATGCGTAAAGATCGCAATGAGGCTCACCGCTTTTTCGGTTTTGATCGAGCCCACGCGTTCGGTCACACGACCTTCAAGAAGGCCCAAACGGTTTTTGCGATGAAGGGCCACGGCGACAAGATCACCATCTGTCGCATCGCCTTCTTGACCCGGCGGAATCATGATTTCGCGGCCCAGCGATTTTTTATCAATCGGCAACACACGCCCGCCGCCATGCGGGCTTTGCCGGAATTGGCCGAGTGTTTGCGCTTTATGTTTTTCCATAATGCGCACCGCGCGGCCGCGATAAAGCGTGGCATTATCATTGGCGACTTCAACACGCGCGAGCACACGATCCCCCACGGTGGGGGCGGGTTGGCCCGGACGTTTTTTGGCTGACGACATCAGAATGATGCGCGGCGCTTTGCCTTGTGTGCCTTCGTTCCATTCGACGGGGCGAGCGAGAAGATCGCCATCGCGATCCCGGCTTGTGACATCGACAAGCACCATGGGCGGCAGATGCCCGGCTTTCACAAGCGCGCGGCCGCGCTTTTCGAGCGCGCCTTCCGCTTCCAATTCCTTGATCATGGCTTTGAGCGCGATGCGGCCTGAGCCTTTTATGCCGAAAGCCTTGGCGATTTCGCGTTTGCCGGTCTTGCCGCTTTGCGAGCCTTTGAGCCACTCAAGCAGCGCCTCGCGACTGGGCAATCGCTCCGCGCCGGACATGTCATGCGGTTTCTTCGCCATGCGCGCTTATGGCAAAGGCCGGGGGTAAAAGAAAGGCCGCTTAATCGCCGATCAGGGCCGCAATTTCTTCCGGAGCCTTGGCAATGAGGGCGAGATAGGAGCGGGCGGTGGCATCGGGTCGCGCACGGCCCTGTTCCCAATCCCGATAGGTGCCGAGCGGAATGCCATAGCGGCGGGTAAAAGCGATTTGGGTGAGCTTTGTGCGCCGCCGGATCTGCCGGATCAGCATCCCATAGAGCTGCGCCTCGGCCTCCACAGAGGGGGCGGTGGGCTCGGGCGCGGGCGTGAAGTCCGGTTGTCGTTGTTGCGTCTCCATAACCGAAGGCTAGCGCGACTTTGAGCGCGCGCGCACCTGTCACATGTGACAGGTGCGCCATATATCCTCATGGTGAGGAGCATCACGAAGTGATGCGTCTCGAACCACGTCCTTCGAGACGCGCCTTCGGCGCTCCTCAGGATGAGGACGTGAATGGACTTAGCCGCCTCTCAAGCGCGGTACTGAGGGCTTCGCTTTCGGCCAAGGCGTCTTCGAGCATGTCGATCAGGAAATGCGCGGCGGTGAGCGGGGCGGGGTCGCCGTCGTCGCGAAAGGCGGCTTCATCGCGCAATTTCACGAGGCAGCGTTGCAGAATGATCGCGGTGGCTTCCACCGCATCGGCAAAACTCATCGGCTCGGCATAATTGATGAGCGGCATGGCATTGTCCTTTGAGCGTGTAGTTTCAAGACCCCGAAACCAAAACGACACCAGTGCGTTAAACGCGCTGGTGCAAAACCCCAAAACGAAAAGGACTCCAGCGGGGACCGCTGGAGTCGGGGTGCTCAAAAAGCCACACAAACATGGCCGCAGCGCTTTTAGCTTTGCAGCCTGGACATGACGCCGCCACCCCGACGTCGATCAACGTCAGGGCCGTTTGGTGTCGGCAGAGGCGCTGCCGGTTTGTGTGGGGTTTTTGAGTCCCCGGGTCATGGATCACATGACCTAAGGGCAACTCTACCGCACGCGACGCCAAAACACAAAATCCCCCGACGCGGTGACCGCGCGGAGGATTTCACTAACGGGGAAGGGGTGGAGGCGCGGTTAGGGAAAAGGGGAGGATTTTAGTTAAAGGCGCGCGAACTTTAATTCGTCATTGTGAGGAGGGTTTAGGGTGTAGGGTGTAGGGTGTAAAAACAACGCATCGTCATTGCGAGGAGGCCCGAAGGGCCGACGCGGCAATCCAGAGAATGTTTCCGCGGTAAGAATGGATTGCCACGTCGCGCTAACGCGCTCCTCGCAATGACGGTTAATATCAATTAAATTTCAACACTCAGATTACCAAAAGTCATGAGCAAGTGCTTGATATACTTTTTTTCTGCTTTTTTCAGTATAGATCAATTGGTTACTATTATGATTTGCATTATTCATCTCTGTAAGAAGCAGTCCTTCATAGCCAAACATTGCTAAGCTGGCCCTGCGACTTACTGAAACTTTGTCAGCTCCGTAAGTCGTAAGATAAAGTCGACGTTGGCTTTGGTTGTCGGTTCTATTTTTAATAACGTCTGGAAATCCAAGCCTTTTATTGTTTGATGGATCAAAACTATATCCAAGGACATAAATGTCTTCGGCCTCCTTTAAAATACTGTTTGCATGATTGATTTCAAATTGATTCTCGTCTTTTTCGTGCATGTCAATTAAGCGCATGAATATTGAAGCCGAATACGCTGCATCGAGGGGATCACAAAATGATTGCTGTTGATTTGGATACGTCGGCAAAAAATTGTTTGGCATGGGTGATAGCGGATCGTCAGATATCGCACCATAAACATGAAGAAACCGGTTTTCCGAAAAAAGATATTTAAAATCGACGCTTTTAAATCTCGTTCTTGAAGTTAAAATGCCGTACAATAATCTCTCTAATGAAAGATCGTAGTTAAATGTAATGAAGTTGATTTTATTTTGCTTTATATCTTCAGGATTAATGCAATTATCGGCCATTTTGCTTGCAATGAGCGCAACCCAATTTTCTTCTAGCTTATTTGAATCTAGATCCTTAAATAACTTAGCTTCATGCTGACCAATTACTTTTGCAATGAGTGTTTTTCCCAACACTTGCAAGTCAGGGTTATCTCTTAAGAAATGGTCGATTACAACAGGTCTGTTTAAGTCGATTCTATTTACGAGTTCATTGCAATCATTATAAAATTTTTTCCATGCTTTATTTGCTTCAGTTCCAGTCTGTTCTGCCATTAGTTGTTTGACAATTTGAGGCATTGGATAAGTTGCGGGACGCCTTGTATTGTAGTCTATAATTGCAACCGCTTCGTCACGTACCAAACTAAGTAACTCTGCATTTGTGGGGTAGCCAAAATGCTTGCTTGCGCCCGCTCCTATAATAAAAGCGGTCTTTCGTTCGAACATATTTATTCCTCATTTTATAAAATTTAAAAATTCGCTACGGACATTCGCGTCCGCCTACGCGTTGCTTTAAAGCAAGGCGCACAACGCTACCAAAACAACACTTCACTGAAACAAAAACACAAAGGCCGGAACGCTACGCGGCTTGTCCTTCGAGACGCCGCTTCGCGGCTCCTCAGGATGAGGAACTAAACAGCTCCTCAGGATGAGGAACTAAACAGCTCCTCAGGATGAGGAACTAACCAGCTCCTCAGGATGATGTATCAATACCAACCTCATGGTGAGGAGCATTGCGTTAGCAATGCGTCTCGAACCACGCGTCACACAACACTTTACTGAAACACTAAACGCAAAGGCCGGAACGCTACGCGGCCATTTTTTAATTTCCCTCCCCTGCAGGGGAGGGTGTCGAACGCGAAGCGTTTGACGGGTGGGGGACTATTAAAACACTAAGCCCCCTCCGTTCGCTTCGCGAACACCTCCCCCTACAGGGGGAGGAAATCACTACTCGCTATTCGCTACTCGCCATTCGCTTTCACGACTGACGATTGCCGAACTTACGAACACCCCGTCGTCGAGCCGCAGGTGTCGCACTTCAGGCAGGTGCCGTTACGCACGAGTGTGAAATTGGCGCATTCGGGGCAGCTTTCGCCGACATAGCCCTTCATCCGCGCTTCCGCGCGTTTGTCGAGTGTCTTGGCGGCCTGAGGCTTTGCTGAAGGTGCTTCGAAAGCGAGGCTTTCGACCGAACCCACTGTTTGCGGTTGTGCCGCAATACCCAAGCCCTGTTCGAGTTCGCTCTTCAACGCATTGGCGCCAACGGTCTTCGGCTGCGCCATCGGTGTGCCGCCGGCCATCACCGTCAAACGATCCGTTTTCGAACGCACAAGACCGCGTGAGACTTGGCTCGGCACAAAACCGGCCGGTGCCTTTGACTCATTCTCGCCACGGCCCAACGCATCATGTCCAATCGCTTCAGGCGCGACATGGGCGAGATCGGAACGACCCAAGTAGGAGATCGCAAGTTCGCGGAAGACGTAATCGAGAACCGATGTTGCGTTCTTGATCGCGTCATTGCCCTGCACGAAGCCCGCAGGCTCGAAGCGCGTGAAGGTGAAGGCTTCGACATATTCCTCGAGCGGCACGCCATATTGGAGGCCGAGCGAGATAGCGATGGCGAAATTGTTCATGAGCGAACGGAACGCCGCGCCTTCTTTGTGCATGTCGATGAAGATTTCGCCGATGCGACCATCTTCATATTCACCCGTGCGGAGATAGACCTTGTGGCCGCCGACAACGGCTTTCTGCGTGTAGCCCTTGCGACGATCCGGAAGCTTCTCGCGGTCACGAATGCGCTCAATGCGTTCGATCACACGTTCAACGATCTTCTCGGCGGTGGCTGCAGCACGTGCTGCCGCGGGTTGGGCGACGAGCGCTTCAACCGCATCATCCGCTTCATCCTCATCATCCGCAATGAGTTGCGAATTCAAAGGCTGCGAGAGTTTCGAACCATCGCGATAAAGCGCGTTCGCCTTCAAGGCGAGTTTCCACGAGAGCATATAGGCCGATTTGCAATCCTCAACGGTCGCGTCATTCGGCATATTGATCGTCTTCGAGATCGCACCCGAGATGAAAGGCTGTGCTGCCGCCATCATGCGGATATGGCTCTCGACCGAGAGATACCGCTTGCCGATACGACCGCACGGATTGGCGCAATCAAACACCGCATAATGTTCGAGCTTCAGATGCGGTGCGCCTTCAAGCGTCATCGCTCCGCAGACATGGACGTTGGCCGCTTCAATGTCAGCCTTCGAGAAGCCGAGATGCGTGAGCAAATCAAATGAAGGATCATTGAGCTTGTCAGCCGGAACATTGAGCTTGCCGGTGAGGAAGTCTTCGCCCAGCGTCCATTTGTTGAAGACGAATTTGATGTCGAACGCAGAGGCGAGGCTCTTTTCGATCTTTTCAATCGCGGCATCATCAAAGCCCTTGGCGCGGAGCGTGGTGTGATTGATGCCTGCGGCTTGCGCGAGCGAGCCATGGCCCACCGCGTAAGCTTCGATCTCGGCGATTTCGCTTTCCTTATAGCCAAGCGTGCGGAGCGCTTCCGGCACAGCCTGGTTGATGATCTTGAAGTAACCACCGCCGGCGAGCTTCTTGAATTTCACGAGGGCGAAATCAGGCTCGATGCCGGTCGTATCGCAATCCATCACGAGGCCGATTGTGCCGGTCGGCGCAATCACGGTCGCTTGCGCGTTGCGATAGCCGTTCTTCTCGCCAAGCTTCAAAGCGAGATCCCATGCGGCCTTCGCGTGATCGACAAGGCGTGTGTCTTTCACGGACGCATGATCGAGCGGCACAGGGTTTACCGCCAAGCCTTCATAGCCTTGCGCTTCGCCATGCGCGGCGCGGCGATGATTGCGGATGACGCGGAGCATATGTTCCGCATTGTCCTTGTAGCCCGGGAACGCTCCGAGTTCGCCCGCCATTTCAGCCGATGTCGCGTAGGCAACGCCGGTCATGATGGCCGTGAGCGCACCGCAAATGCCGCGGCCTTCATCGGAGTCATACGGAATGCCGTTGGTCATCAGCAAGCCACCGATATTGGCATAGCCAAGACCGAGCGTGCGATAACGATAAGAGAGTTCGGCAATTTCCTTTGACGGGAACTGCGCCATCAACACCGAGATTTCGAGCACGATGGTCCACAGACGCACAGCGTGTTCGTAAGCGGCGATATTGACCGAGCCATCGGCTTCACGGAACTGAAGCAGATTGAGCGAGGCGAGGTTACACGCCGTGTCATCAAGGAACATATATTCCGAGCACGGATTTGATGCGCGGATCGGGCCGGATGCCGGGCAGGTGTGCCAGTCATTCATCGTCGTGTTGAAGTGCAAGCCGGGATCGGCTGATGCCCATGCGGCATAACCAATCTGTTCCCACAAATCGCGCGCCTTGATGGTCTTGTGCACTTTCTTGTCGGTGCGGCGAATGAGGTTCCAATCCTTGTCGCTTTCAACCGCGCGCAAGAATTCATCCTTCAACGAAACCGAGTTGTTTGAATTTTGGCCTGCGACGGTGAGATAGGCTTCTGAATCCCAATCCGTATCATAGGTCGGGAAATCGAGATCCTTGTAACCTTGCTTTGCAAATTGAATGACGCGCTTGATGTAATTGTCCGGCACCAATGCGCGGCGTGCGAATTTGATTTCGCGCCTCAACGCCGGATTCTTTTCCGGATCAAAGCAGGATTCAGCCGGGCCATCGCAATTCACGCAGGCCTTCATCACCGCTTTCAAATGTTTTGAAACGATCTTCGAACCGGTGACGAGAGCGGCAACCTTCTGCTCTTCTTTCACCTTCCAATCGATATAGGCTTCGATATCGGGATGATCGACATCAACGACAACCATCTTCGCCGCACGACGTGTTGTGCCGCCCGATTTGATCGCGCCCGCTGCCCGGTCACCGATTTTCAAGAAGCTCATCAAGCCTGATGATTTGCCACCGCCCGCAAGCTTTTCGCCTTCGCCGCGCAGCATCGAGAAATTCGAACCGGTGCCCGAACCATATTTGAAGAGACGCGCCTCACGGACCCAAAGATCCATAATGCCGCCTTCATTCACGAGATCGTCAGCAACACCTTGAATGAAGCACGCATGAGGTTGCGGATGCTCATAAGATGATTTTGATTTTGTGAGTTTGCCGGTTTTGAAATCGACATAGTGATGGCCTTGTGAGGGACCATCAATGCCATAGGCCCAATGCAGACCCGTGTTGAACCATTGCGGCGAATTCGGCGCGACCATCTGACGGGCGAGCATATAGCGCTGCTCATCAAAGAAGGCTTGTGCGTCTTCTTCTGTTTTGAAGTAGCCGCCTTTCCAGCCCCAATAGGTCCAGCAACCGGCGAGGCGATCAAACACCTGCTTGGCGCTCATTTCAGAGCCGAAGCGTTCCTTCTCTGGCAAAGCGGCAAGAGCGGCTTCGTCGGGAACCGAACGCCACAGGAATGACGGCACATCATTCTCTTCGACCTTCTTCAGGCGTGCAGGCACACCGGCTTTGCGGAAATATTTCTGCGCGAGCACATCGGCCGCGACCTGGCTGAATTGTTCAGGGACTTCGATATTCTCGAGACGGAACACCACTGATCCGTCCGGATTACGGATTTCACTGGTCGCTGACTTGAAGGCGAGGGAGGAATAAGGAGAAAGGCCAGCCTTCGTGTAGAAACGTTCAATCCGCATTTTTCATGTCCCAATATGCCGAAATTTTCCCGGCCGGCCGCTTGAGCGACCCTTTTCCACTTCACATATCGACTTGCGCCTCATGCCCTCAATTAAAGGGCATTCAGAACCGCAAACCGCCCCCAGCCGATGGATGCTCTCCACCGGACCTTGACCCTTTTCAGGGCAACGCCAACCTTCGGAACCTGTTCCTCGGGCGCGCCTTGATGACGGGATTTGCCCCGTTGGCCGCCTGTGGATAACTCGCTCCTCGGCAACCAGCGCAACGAGGTCCGACCCTAGATATGCCCCCCGGTCCCGTCAAGACTTTCTCTCTAGTCCTAGAGCGAAATTTTGCTCCTACCCCTATATGTTGTGGGTAGATCTTAAGAAAGCGTGAATTCTGGGGATGACTTTGCAAGTGCCTCAGACGTAAGGGGAATTTCCCCTCGGCACGCTAAAATTTTTGCGAGTGGCAGCCAAAATTACAACCAATGAGGGAGGGCGAGTCGTCGCAGGAGGGTGTTCCGGCCCCTCATCCTTGGGGCGTGAGTCGGGTCCCACAGCCCGACTCGAATCGATTCTATGACAGAATTATGGAACCCAGCTCTCAGCAGACCGCTTTGCCGCAAGTTCTGGCCGCTTTGATCGTTTCGGCGAGGGCGTCTTGGCCAACGGCGCCGACAATCACCCCATCCGCCACAACAAAGGCGGGCGTGCCGCCAATCCGAAGCTGGTCGGCCGCGCGCATCGTGTTGCCCAAAAGTCTTTTGACCTCGGCAGATTCGATCTCTTTTTCGATTTTTGCGGGATCAGCGCCTAGGCTTTGCGCCACTTCGATGGCCCGGTCTTTTCCGATCCGGCCCCGCGATTCCAGAAGTTTTTGGTGAAATTCCATATATTTGGCGCCGGTTAACTGGCTGCGTACGGCCAGAGCGACTTTTGAGGCCTCAACCGAATCCGGACCCAGCACCGGGAAGTCGCGCAAGACCACCCGCAATTTCGGGTCGGCTTTCATCAGGCCCATAATGTCGGCCATGGCTTTTTTGCAGTAGCCGCAATTGTAATCGAAAAACTCAACCAAGGTGACATCGCCCGCGGGATTACCGAGCACGACGCCGTTTTCCGCCTTGATGAGATCGGGACTGAGGGACGCGACCGCCGCTTTTTGAGCCTGGGCTTCCGCATCCCGCTGTTTTTTGTCGAGTTCATTAAGCGCTTCCTGGATGAGTTCCGGATGGCTCATGAGATAGGATTTCACGATCTCGCCAATCTCGGCCTTTTTGGCGTCTGTGAAGGGCTTTTCCTGAGCGTGTGCGCTGCCTGCAGCGAGCGCGAGACCCATCACAACGAGAAGAGGGCGAAAAAAGCGCATAATGGTCATTTCCTGTGATCGGCGGTTGATCGGTTAATTCGACTTTGGCTTACGATAGTTAAGAATGTCATCGGCCTTTAATGCCGCAGGCGAACCGGCGGGCAATCGCGCCTTCGCTTTGGCGGCATGATTGACAGCGCTTTGCATGTCACCCATCAGCAGCGCTTCCTGAGCGGCGCTGAATTCGGCCATGCCGATATTGTCTCTCTGATTATAAGCGATGGCGAGCTGCCGCCAATTTTCGACATCATCCGGTTCTCGTTGGCTGGCATTCGTTAACTCACGAATGCCGTCATCCAACAAAGCGCGATCGCCGGTGGCGACCAGAGCCTTGCCCAACAGGCCACGGATAAGACCTGACTCGGGTACACCGCCCGTCGCTCGACGCAAAGCCACGACCGCTTCGCGAGCTTGGCCAAATTCAAGCAAGACCTGCCCCTTCAATTCCCAGAAATAGGGATTGTTGGGTTGGCTTTTCAAAAGATCATCAATCTGTGCAAGGGCTTCCGGCACTTTCTTATAGCGGTAGTTCATAATTGCACGGGCATAGCGCGCGGGAAGGCTCATATCCGAGATCGGATAACGGCGAACGACTTCGTCGCCTTTAGCGGCAAAGCCATAAAGTTTGGCCCGCATCATTTCATGCCGCGCAATAAGAGAGGCCGGATCTTTTGCAGCAAAGACAGGGCTCGATGACGCCAGCTGCTCGAGGCTCGCAATACGGTCCTGCGGAGCCGGATGGCTCATGAGATAGGGATCGATGCCATCAAGCTTGAACATCTGATCGTCAGAGAGCCGTTTGAATGTATCAACGAGCCCCCGCGGAGATTGATTGGTTGCTGCGAGATATTTGATCGCCGCGCGATCAGCGGCTTGTTCCTCACCGCGCTGGTAAGAAAGCATAGAGCGAACGGCGAGCTCTTGCGCGCCCAGCATAATGCCCATGCCGCCATTGCCCGCATTCATGCTGCGGTTTCCCGAGCCCGCCACCATGGCACCCGCGCCAAGCACCACGCCTGCGGTTGCCATCATCTGTGCCATGCCGGCGCGCTCACGTTGAAGCGTGAGATGGCCACCGGCAATATGTCCCGCTTCGTGGGCGATGACGCCAATGATTTCATTGGGGGTCTTGGCTTCCATGAGTGCGCCGATATTCACGAACATCCGGCGGCCAGTGGTCACAAAGGCATTGAAGGATCGATCGTCAATCAATGCGATGGTGATCGAGCCTTTTGCGATCCCTGCGGCATTGAAAATTGGAGTTGCATAGTCTTTGAGAAGCGCTTCGATTTCCGCATCGCGAATAACGCCTGAGCGAGCTTGGGCGTTAGTGGGGAGTGCACTCACCACGCCTGCGATATAGGCAAGCACTAAGGCAGCCCCAATTCTGGCTTTTAGGGATTTTTGGATGCGAGCGGTTGAAAAGAAAGAGCGCACAAGAACCCACGCGATGTAAACAAGAGACCGATAACGTCTTTGACCCTAAATTGCTTGTGAAACAAGGCCGAAGCATGGCGACCTTTGCTGGGAAGGCAAAAGCTTGCCCAAACACGCCTTTCCCCTTACATCTCGCCGCCGCAAACCGGAACCAGACTCATGTCCGACTTCAAGCCTAAATCAGATTTTTTGCGCGTCCTCAGCGAGCGCGGCTATATCCATCAATGCTCCGATTTTGCCGGACTTGATGAGAAAGCGCGTAAAGAGCGGATCACCGCCTATGTCGGCTATGATTGTACGGCGCCCTCGCTTCATATCGGCAATCTGATTTCGGCGATGATGTTGCATTGGTTTCAACAAACGGGTCATCGTCCCATCACGCTGATGGGTGGGGGCACGACGCGCGTGGGTGATCCTTCAGGAAAAGATGAGACTCGCAAACTTCTGACCGTTGATCAGATCGAAGCGAATAAAAACAGCATCAAAGGCGTGTTCTCGCGTTTTCTTGATTATGGCGCGTCATCAAATGGCGCGATCATGGTCGATAATGCTGAGTGGCTCACGAAACTCAATTATATCGACATGCTGCGCGATATTGGCCGCCACTTTTCGATCAATCGCATGTTGACGATGGATTCTGTGAAATTGCGTCTTGAACGCGAGCAGGAACTCTCCTTCATCGAATTCAATTATATGATTTTGCAAAGCTATGACTTTGTTGAATTGTCCCGCATGCATGATTGTTGTTTGCAAATGGGCGGCTCGGATCAGTGGGGCAACATTGTCAATGGTGTTGAGCTTGGTCGCCGCATGGGATCGCAACAATTATATGCTTTGACAACGCCTTTATTGACAACCGCGTCCGGCGCAAAAATGGGCAAGACCGCATCAGGTGCGGTATGGCTCAATGCTGATCTCTTCAGCCCTTATGATTATTGGCAATATTGGCGCAACACCGAAGACGCGGATGTTAGTCGTTTCTTGAAGCTCTTTACGATTTTGCCGCTTGATGAAATTGCCCGTCTTTCAGCGCTTGCAGGTTCGGAAATCAATGAAGCCAAGAAAGTGCTCGCGACAGAAGCAACCGCTTTGTTGCATGGACGTGAAGCGGCGGACGAGGCGGCTGAAACGGCGCGTAAGACTTTCGAGCAAGGTGTTGCTGCCGACACACTACCCACGGTTTCAATTAGCAGAATCGAACTGGATGCAGGGATCGGCGTACTCACGGCTTTTGTGTTGGCAGGTCTTGTGCCTTCAACCGGTGAAGCGCGGCGGCAAATTCAAGGCGGTGGATTGCGCGTGAATGATAATCTTGTGAGTGATCCGCGTGCTGTGTTGCGTGAAGGAGATTTGCGTGACGGCACGATCAAGCTCTCGATGGGCAAGAAGCGTCATATCTTGCTCAAGCCTGAATGATCATGGCTGTTTAGGAACATCAGATGGTGGTTTAACGCCCTCACTCGGCGTGCGATCTTCAAACAGCTTGCGTAAAAACCCCGGTGCAACGACCGAGAGAGGATTATAGCTGATTGAGGGCGATGAAAGTTGTCCGACCGCGCGATAATTGATAGAAAAAATTCCTTCATTCTCGCCGCCGAGTAATTGCCCGATGATTGGCAATTTGTTGAAAAGATTATTGACGATATAGGCCGGAACAATCGCGCCGCGAAGATCAATTCCGTTTTTCGAATAATCAATAGTGCCTTCAATCGAAGCGCCGATGACCGGACCGGATATCACGCCGTCTTTTATGGTGATCCGACCTGAACCTAATGTGAAGCTTGCGGCCAAACGATTAAATTGTACATTGCGTGGATCGGTGATGATGGGTTTGCCACCCGGTGCACCCGGCTGTGCGTTCAATTGAGCGAGCACTTCTTCATCGAGAATAGCAAAACGTCTGATGGTGAGCGTCCCCTCAAGCGGTTCGCCGGTGGCCGCAATTTGTAAAGAGAGTGCGCCGGTATTCATCCGTTTGTATAGATCGGTGAAGCGTAAGAGCGCGCCCGCATCAGCACTTTGGATTACAAAGACTGGTTGACCATTCTCTCCCCGCGCTTGTTGCGCAATCACGGACTGTTGTGCGAGTTTCCCGTCGATGCGCAAATCTTTCAATCCGCCGTTTTTTGTTTGAATGCGGATATCCGCATTGCGCATCACTTCGCTGTTAAATCCGCTAAGCGTTCCAACTTTGAGATCAAGATCAATATCTTGTCCTGAAGTCGCAGAATTTTTTCCAGGTGATGTGATGGTTTTGATTAATGCACGCCCGTCGAGTGTGTCGCCTTGGATTTTTACCCGATAGCCTTGCTGCAAGCGCTCAAGACTAGCTGCGACTTTATCTCCCGCATTAATCCGCAATTGGGAGAACGTCACCGCTTTTAATTCGCCGTCTGGCGAAATCTCGGCACTCCCTCTGAATGCCGCCGAGGGATCATCGAAAGTCAAATCACCAAGCTTGATGCTTTGATCAGGCATCAATGTGAAGTTAAAGGTCGCTTTACCCGGCTTACCGGTAGGGCGCGTCCATCCAGGAATTAATCCGCTGACCGATGCTTTTTGGAGATCAAGATCACCAGTGCCGCGAATTTTCGGACTACCAATGCCGGTGAGCTTTAGGTTCAATGTCACCGGACCATTCAGAAGATTTTGTGTGCGCATTTGTTTTTTCTCGCGCACAGCGTCATCAATGATCATGGAAACGGTGGCATCTTGCACAGTTGCGTCTTTCGCTTGACGCAACTCAAATTGCGAAGCGGCACCACCTAAGAGGCCTTCACCATTAATCAAGAGACCCTGACCGTTCACCTTCACACGAACGGTTCCATTATCGAGAGGTTCGCTCCCAAAGGCGCGGTCCATATGTAGATTTTGAAATATCCCGTCTGCGCTGACATTGATATCTTGCGGTTTCAAATCGGGCTTTTGTATAAAATTAAGTTTGATATCCATCTGCATGGTCCCGATCGTCTGTTTGGGATCAAGCGAAGGAGCGGTGATTGATTTCAACATGTCGGATTGCATCGCCGTTGCAAATTCGGCGGCTCCGCCTTCAATCCGAAACACAACATCTGCAGGTGCGGGAACAATATCGGTATTGGGGACTTTATATGTGCCTGACGTAATCGCAAGCGATCGACCTTCTGGCAATTCAATTTGACCGACGTCCATTTCCACGCTTACTTTTTTACCGGACGCGTAAACACGTCCTTTCGTGTTGATGAAGCGTGGTAATCCTTTATCGACACGAATTGTGCCATTTTGAAAAGCAATCTCAAGCGCCACGGATTTATCCGGAATGGCCTTTCCTGCCGCAGCTGCTGCAAAACTTTCGGGGTCGAGATCGAGAGCATATTTTGCTTCCGTCATCATGCCGCCCTCGATCGCTTGACCGAGATAGGCGCGCACTTCGGGAACGAGAAAGCTTGGCCAAAACGCAAGAAGATTGAGCGCTGATGATTTTTCTGCTTTCAAAAACAAGCGCAAGCCATCACGTCCATCAGCCGCGCCAAGCAAAGCATTGCCTGTGAGCGCGAGATCAGGTCCCATGATTTCAATCGCGTCAATTCGTATGGCGCGGAAACCCGCTGTGACTGTTCCGTTTAGAGAAAAGCGATCAATGGAGACGGGCGGGCGACCCGAAAGATCAGTCATCAATGTTGCGCCGCCACTCCGCAACAAGAAATCCCATCCGTCATCTGCCAAATGCGGAAGGCGCACTTCACCGCTGATCCGCCAATGCGTGGCTGCGCTTGCGAATTCAATGAGCGGAATGATAATACGCGTTCCGTCATCTGAGAGAGCGAATTCACCTTTCACTTCATCAACGCGAATGGGTGGTGCGCGTGGATCATCAAGGATAATGGTTGCGCGTCCACCTTTGATTGCACCTTTCAGTGCTGTTAATTCACTTTTACCGTCCACTTCAGCAGAGAATTCAAGGGATAATGGCATATCTGTACGCAAGGGGATCGTGCCACGCTCTGCAAAGCCAAGAAGCTCGGAAACCCGAACATCAGATGTCTTTAAATTCAATTGCCGCGTTTCACCGGCTTTACCTTTTAAAGAGGCTTCAACGCGCCATGGCCCGTTATCAGAGTCAGCACCAATATCGAGCTCGATTTGCTGATCTGTGACGCGTTCAAAAATAAGCGAGAGATTCCGATAGCGAAGTGATCGACCCCGACGCTGATCATCAATACGTAAGATACCATTACGCAGCGTGGCTTTCTCAAGAATGCCAAGTGGCCCCTGCTTGAGAGAGAGCGCATCGATAAACGCTCCCATCGCGAGCGGGGCAGCGTTTTGCGCGTCCATTTCGGGTGTAGTTGTTTGATTGGGAACATCATTTGACTCTGTTGCTTCAATCAGATCTTCCGAAATGGCAACGGTGCCATCAGGCTTGATTGTTACGGCAACGAGCAAACCAGAAAGCTCGATGTCACGCGGGACAAGACGCCCCAAGAGCAAAGACAATCCGTCAAAGCCGATCTCGGCGCGGGGTGCAACAATAACTGACTTCCCGGTCTCGTCACGAATGACGAAGCCGTCAATGTGCAGATGAAGTCCGCCGACGACTTCGCTGATCTCGGCGCCTGAAAGCGATACGGCGTAGCCTTGCGGCAAACGACTTTCGATACCCGATGCAATTTGGCGTGTAATGAATTCCGATTTGATTGGCCCTGATGACAGGGTCCAGAGACCAAAACCGGCGACAAGGCCGATGACAACAAGGAAGAGGCCAACGATTTCGGCGACAAGACCAATACCGCGCATGGAGAGATGAAAACTCCAATGGCGCTTGACCCGACCAGACGACAAAACGCTTTTGTCGCTTGGAGCGACATTCAAATCCTCATCTCGTTGAGGCGTGTCTTGTGGTGGCGGCGTTTCTGTCATTCTCTTCCAAACTTGTGATCATCGATGACTTATTCGCCTTTACATGAACAAAGCCTGTCGATCAAAGGGCGGGATCTATCACATAATTTTGCATCGAAAAACGCAATCCAGGCAGAAACATGGTGCGTAGTTTACCTGTGATCATTGATTCGATGGAAGGAAACCCCATGTCCAAAGCGCTATCTGTCGGCGATCAGGCTCCCAATTTCACGTTACCCGGGGATGGTGGATCGCAAATTTCTTTGTCTTCCCTTAAGGGTCAAAAGATCGTCCTTTATTTCTATCCGAAAGACGACACTTCGGGCTGCACCAAAGAGGCAATTGCCTTTAATGGTCTTCGTAAGTCTTTTGAAAAAGCGGGTGCGGTGATCATCGGTGTTTCACCGGATAGTCCTAAGAGCCACGACAAATTCAAAAGCAAATATGATCTTTCATTTCCGCTTGCCTCTGACGAGTCTAAATCCATGCTTGAAGCCTATGGCGTCTGGGTCGAGAAGAGCATGTATGGACGTAAATATATGGGCGTTGAGCGTTCAACATTTCTGATCGATGCGAAGGGCAAGATCGCCGCGCTTTGGACAAAGGTCAAAGTTGAGGGTCACGCTGAAGAAGTGTTGAAAGCCGCACAAGCGCTTTGACTTCTTAGTCGATGTCTTCAACTTCAACCGTTCCGCCATAGACGCGTTGCGCAAGAGCGGCTTCCATATAGGCATCTAAATCACCATCAAGCACGTCGCCGGGCGCGCTTGATGTGACGCCGGTGCGGAGATCTTTGACGAGCTGATAGGGTTGTAACACATAAGAGCGGATCTGGTGGCCCCAACCGACATCGGTCTTCGCAGCCTGATCGGCCATCGCTTTTTCTTCACGCTTTTTCAGTTCTTGTTCGTAAAGGCGCGCGCGCAACATGTTCCAAGCGGTCGCGCGATTTTTATGTTGCGAGCGTTCTTGTTGGCACGCCACCACAATGCCTGAGGGAATATGAGTGATGCGCACGGCAGAGTCAGTTGTATTGACGTGCTGCCCCCCCGCGCCCGATGAGCGATAGGTATCGATCCGGCAATCTGATTCTTTCACTTCGATATTGATGCGATCATCAATAACCGGAAATACGCCGATCGACGCAAAGCTTGTGTGACGACGCGCATTGGAGTCGAAAGGCGATATGCGCACCAAGCGGTGAACGCCGGATTCGGTTTTCAACCACCCATAGGCATTGTGCCCTTTGATGAGAAGTGTAGCGCCTTTAATGCCGGCTTCTTCACCATCGGATAGATCCATCACATCGACTTTGAATTTTCGACGTTCAGCCCATCGGGTATACATGCGCACAAGCATGCGCGCCCAATCTTGGCTTTCCGTTCCACCAGCACCCGAATGAATTTCTAGATAAGTGTCATTCTGATCAGCTTCACCGGACAGAAGCGATTCAATTTGCCGACGAGCGGCTTCGGCTTGCAAAGCGCGGATCGACTCTTCAGCTTCAGAGACAATCGATTGATCGCCTTCGGCTTCGCCCATTTCAATGAGATCTTCAGCGTCGCGGAGATCTAATTCAAGGCGATTGATCGCGCCGAGCGAGTCTTCAAGCTCTGTGCGTTCGCGCATCAGCTTTTGGGCTTTTTCCGGGTCGTTCCAGAGATCAGGGCTTTCAACAAGCGCGTTTAATTCGGCAAGACGTCGTGTGGCGGTATCGACGTCAAAGATGCCTCCTCAGCAGTCCTATTGACTGCTTGGCGGCTTCGGCCAGATTTTGAATTTCTGCGCGCATACTCTGTTGTCCGCTTCGGATAAGGGCGGCACGGTTACAAGCGTGCCATGAATTTGTAAAGCTTTGCCCGCGTTAATAGACACCGCCTGTGCCCGCACCCACCGCTCGTTCGACGTCGGGTGAAGGCGTAAAAAGGCTCTGCGTGCTCAGCATATCACCGACATCGCTTGAGGCGGGTTCGGTGCCCGGCTTATAGGCTTCGATAATCGTGCCTTTTTCACCGGGCTGCGCGCGAAGTCCCGTTTCCCCATTGATGCTCACAAGCTTGATACCAGCAGGCACGCGGAAGGGCGTTGCAGGTTTATCGGCTAAAGCCAATTTCATGAAATCACGAAAGATGGGGGCGGCGAATTGCGAGGCCTGCGCTTGGCTGCCCAATGATTTCGGCTTGTCGTAACCCATATAAACGCCGACCGCGAGGTCCGGCGAAAACCCAACAAACCAAAGATCTTTAGCGTCATTGGTCGTGCCTGTTTTGCCCGCAAGCGGTTTGCCGACCGCGGCAACGGATCCGCCGGTACCCCGAACAACAACGCCCTCCAAGATCGACGTGACTTGATAGGCGGTGAGGGGATCAATCACTTGTTCCCGTGTGTCAGGAATTTTGGGTTCGGTTTGATCCGACCATGCGGCGAGTGAACACTCGGGGCAGGGGCGATCATCATGACGGAATATTGTTTTACCCCACCGGTCTTGAATGCGATCAATCAGAGTTGGTGAAATCTTTTTGCCGCCATTCACGAACATCGAATAACCGCTTGTCACTTTGAGAACGGTTGATTCACCTGCACCAAGGGACATCGCAAGAACGGGAAGAAGATTGTTATAAAGACCGAATCTTTTTCCGTAATCAGCAATCAAAGGCATGCCGACATCTTGGGCAAGGCGCACGGTCATTTGATTTTTTGAATGTTCAATCCCGTAACGCAGTGTGCGGAAGCCGTGCGATTGTTTGTCAAAATTTTCCGGCTTCCAAATGGCTTGACCAGGTCCGAGATCAATTTCAATCGGTGCGTCAAGCACAAGATCGGAGGGCGTGTAGCCATTATCAATTGCTGCCGCATAAACGAAGGGCTTGAAGGCTGAACCGGGTTGCCTTTGCGCTTGCGTCGCACGATTGAATTTAGAGAGATCAAAGGAGAAACCTCCCACCATCGCGAGCACGCGGCCGGTATGCGGATCCATGGCCACAAGCGCACCTGATACAGCGGGTATCTGTCTCAA
>Ga0315899_10000221_pt1 | contig 70410 bp, 65 predicted proteins | sample LakEriMetagenome_2_FD_203518 | JGI IMG/M metagenome (GOLD analysis project Ga0315899, IMG submission 203518) | Freshwater fungal communities from buoy surface, Lake Erie, Ohio, United States - Buoy 4 MA112 | ecosystem: Environmental > Aquatic > Freshwater > Lake | place: USA: Lake Erie, Ohio... | reverse complement strand
TGACAGAGCGATGGAGGGCGCCTTGCGCAGGCGCTTGATGTCGAACTCCTCCAGCAGGGCCTCCAGCTCCGCCTCCCGCGCGGCGCGGTCGGGAATGGCGACCTCAAGCACGGCGCGGATATTGTCCTCCACGCTCAGGCCCCGGAAAATCGAAGCTTCCTGCGGCAGATAGCCGATCCCCAGCCGCGCCCGGCGATACATGGGCAGGGACGTGACGTCATAACCGTCGAGCTCGATCACGCCTTTGTCAGGCTGAACGAGACCGGTGATCATGTAAAAAATCGTGGTCTTGCCGGCGCCGTTGGGGCCCAGAAGCCCCACGGCCTCGCCGCGCCGCACGGCGAGCGAGGCCTCGCGCACCACTTGCCGCCCGCCATAGCTCTTGCCCAGCCCATAGGCGCCGAGCGAGCCCTCCCCATAATGCTCCACCGGCGCCATCGGCGCGCTGAACCCGGCCTGCGGCGTCTCGCCTGCGGGCGCGGTCTTGCCGGGCTGTCCGTGGCCGGGATGATTCATGAGGCGCTCGCGCGAAGGGGCCGGGCCGCGGACGGCTCGCTGGAAACTTTCGACTAGCGCGCGCCAGCGCCCGGCGCAATGGGCCGGCCGCCGCCAGAGTTCCCGGCGCCTGCGGCTGAGGAAGGCTGGCTTGGCGTGATCAGGCTCTGCACCCGTCCGCCCGTGATATGGGCGCGCCCGGTGGCGAGATCGTAGATCAGCCGCGACTGAGCGTCGCCGCGCACCACGTGAGAGGCTTCGGTGAGAACGGGATTGCCGATCAGATAAACCTTGTTCTCGGCGCGGTCGTAGATCCCGCGGTCGCCCGTGCCCACCTGATCCTTCGAGGTGATGACGACCGGTCCCGACGCCTCCATGCGGCGCACCTGACTGTCGGCGCCCAGCGGACTGCCGCCAGCGCCCGCGCGGCGTTCGCCGGCGCTTTCGCCGCCTTCACGCGCCATGAAGATCACCAGCTCAGGAGCCTTCAGCGTCGCGTCGCCCTGTTTGGCGAGCACGCCGCCGGAATAAACGAGCTTCTGTTCTTTGTCGTAGTAATCGAGCTTGCCGGCGTCGATGCTGATCGGCGCGCGCGCGTTGCCGCCGGGAATGAGCGGTGTCGAGCGTTGCGCGAGGGCCGGCGCGGCGATGAAACCCCACAGAACAAACGCGAGACCGAACGGTCCCATGCGGGACAGGCGCGCGGATATGGGCGTCGTCATTCGGCTTTCTCCTGCGGCACGATAACCGATCGCACATTGCCAATGAAGCTCACCGCAGCGCCATTGCCGGCGACATCGAGCGCGTCAGCGTCGACCGTGCCATTGGTCATGCGCACCTTCACCGGTTCGCCCGAACGCAGGGCGCCGGTCTTGAAGTCCATCTCGGCGTTGCGCAGCTCCACGTCGAACCCGCTTGCGCTGGTCAGGCGCACGGGACCCGCGCCGCTTGCGCCGCCGCTCAGCCGCATCAAGTCGGCGCCGCTGTCGAACACGCCTTCGGGCGCAATGACGCGCACAGCCGTGCGATCCGCCGTCTGCAACGTCGCCTCGACGCCGGAAAGTTCGATGATCTTGGGGGTGCGCACATCCTGCACGCCGGCGCGGGCGCGCACTTCGTAAGGCCTCCCGTCCTTGCGGAAGCCGTTGAGGCGCGGGGATTCCATCGTCACGCGCGTGCCGTCAAGCGTGGCGCGCGCGAGGCTCATGTCAACGGAGCCCCGACCGAAGCGACCCAGAAGCGCGGAGGCGGCGAGCCCCACGACCAGAGCGAGCGCGCCCACGACGATGCCCCAGCGTAAAAGCCGCACGCGTAATGTGTGGCGTCCCGCCTCGCGAAAAGCGCGCGCGCGGTCGACATGCGCGAGGCGCGCACCCGCGCCCGCAGGCGCGCGCCTCGGCTCGACGTCAGCAGGTGCGTGGAGGGCGCGCTCGCTCATTCGTGGGAAAATATGTCGTTCTCGGGCCAGCCCAGCAAGTCCAGCCGCGCCCGCGTCGGCAGGAAAGCGAAACAGGCGGCCGCAATGTCGGCGCGTCCCTCACGGGCGAGCATGGCGTCGAGCCGTTCGCGCAAAGCGTGCAGATGCAGCACGTCGGACGCCGCATAGGCGAGCTGCGCCTCGCTGAGAACCGGCGCCGCCCAATCGGAGGATTGCTGCTGTTTGGACAAATCAACGCCGAGCAATTCGCGCACGAGGTCCTTCAGGCCATGACGATCCGTATAGGTGCGCACGAGCTTGGAGGCGATCTTCGTGCAGTAAACGCCGTTGGCCATGACGCCGAAGGCGTGGAACAGGACCGCCACGTCGAAGCGCGCGAAGTGGAAAATCTTCGTCACCGCCGGATCGGCGAGCAGGCGCTCGAGATTGGGCGCGCGCATCTGACCGCGGCCGATCTGGACGAGATCCGCTTCGCCGTCGCCGCGGGACAATTGCACCACGCAGAGCCGGTCGCGATGCGGGTTAAGCCCCAGCGTCTCGGTGTCTATGGCGACGGCGGCGCCGGGCGCGTAATCGGCGGGCAAATCGCCCTGGTGGACGCGGATGGTCATGGCCTCGGCTCCGGAAACTTCGTCTCGCGCATAGCACGAAGCCGCGCGGGAGGCGACTTCGAACGAGGGGGCCAAAGATAGAGAGCCGGAGACCTTCACCAAATGATGAAAACATTAAGTATTTGTTTTTTAGAGCATTTATTCATTAAAGGCGAAGCTCGAAGACCGCTCCGCCGCCTTCGCGGTTCTGGATGTTCACGCTGCCCTGGTGAAGCGCCATCGTTTCCGCGACGATCGCCAAGCCCAGGCCGGCGTTGCCTTTTCTGTCACGCCCTTGAACGAAAGGCTCAAAAAGCCTGTCTTTCACCTCGTCAGGAATCCCCGGCCCCCTGTCGGCGACCCGAATGGTCCTGTCATCCATCACCGCTACGTCGACGCACTCGCCCGCCGGCGTGTAGCGCAAAGCGTTCTCAATCAGATTGCCTATCGCCCGTCCGAGATAAAACTCATTGCACTTCACGTGAACGGGTTTGTCGGGCGCATGCAGATTGATCGTCTTGCCATCATTCAGAGCAAGGGGGACGAGATCGGAAATAACCTCCTTGGCTATCTTTCTGAGGTCGACGAGATCGTCTGTGGCGACCATGCCGCTTTCGAGCCGCGCCACCGAGAGCAATTGATCGACCAGGCGCGTTAAACGATCAACGTCGCTGATGAGGCTGTCCTTGTCGTCGAAGCGATTCATGCCGTCGAGGCGCGCCTTTAGGATCGACAAGGGCGTCCTGAGCTCATGCGCGGAATTGGCGAGGAACCGCTTTTGTTTGGCGAGGCTCTCTTCAGCGATTTGCTTCGCTCTTTCCGTCACGCCATGTAACTGCTGAATGGCGATAACGTCCCGTCGTCTCCCCTGCATGGACCGAGAGAAGATCAGAGAGATCATCATGACCGCGCAAGCTGTCACGATCGAGAATACGGCGAGGCAGAACAAGGCGGCCTGATTCAATGTCTTCGCATATTCCCCGGCATCGAAGTAAAGCTCGAGAACGCCGAGGACCTCGCCGCCCTCGATGATCGGGCTGTATGCCTCGAAAACATATTCACTGTGTCTTGCGGGAAGATCAGGATCTGAAGGGTTATCTTTTCGTGTGATCGTCTTTTGCGTGCGAACCGCCTCCAGAAAATCGCCTTCAGTGTATTGACGACCCAATCGAAACCCGAGGCTATCGTAGACGACGGTTTTTTGCGCATCTATGATCAAAAGCCTATCAATGTGGGCGACCTTGCGAGCAAACCCGAGAAGAACTTTTTGCTCCGCGTTATGGAGATTGGAGTAGATTCCATCCGATTTGAACGGTTTGAGACTTTCGACAAGATGGTTCGTGAAATCAGTCGCGATCTGGATGGATCGATCTTCAATCAGCCGGTCCACGATCAAATTCGCCACGCGGCTTGCGATGCCCACAGCCATGAGCGTGATGAGGAGACCGACGATGACGAAGAAACGGTCTTTGCGCTCGAGCGCTTTTATCGTGAACGTCATCACAGACCCTGAATTCTAGCGAACAGCTTCGCGCAGAATATATCCGACTCCACGGACCGTATGGATCGCCACATCAGCCTGAGCGTCCCCAAGATGCTTGCGCAAACGTGAAACAAGAACTTCAAGCGCATTTGAACCAATATCGTCTCCAAAATCATAGACGGCGCTTTCTATCGCTTCCCGCATGACCACACGGTTTGAGCGCCGCATCAGAATTTCGAGCAACGTCAGCTCTCTTTTCGCCAATGTCAGCGGCGTTTGGCGCAAAGAGACCTCCCGTGTCGCGGTGTTCAAGACAAGCGAACCACATTTGATCTGGAGCCCTAACGGCCCCCCTGGCCTGCGCAGGACAGCGCGAATTCTCGCCGTCAATTCTTCGTGAGAGAAAGGCTTGGTCAGATAATCATCGGCGCCGCTATTCAATCCGCTCACGCGATCCTGAAGCTCCGAATTGGCGGAAACAAGCAGGATCGGACTTTGGATATTCGCCCGCCGAAATTCCCCGATCAGCTTAACGCCGTTCCCATCGGGCAGATTGATATCCAGCAGAACCGCGTCGTAGGTTTCCACCCTGAGCGCCGTCCAGGCGTCATGCGCGGTGTTCACCACATCGACAGCAAATCCGTCGAGATGCAGATTTCGCCGCATGAGTTCGGCGAGTTCTCGTTCATCCTCGACGATCAGCAGACGCATCCTACACGCCCAAAATCCAGCCCCGCGCGCCCTGAGAAAAAGGGAAGGGCGCGTGCGCCCTTCCGTTTCTATCGTGTGACCGCAGAGATTTAGAGAATAAAGTCGCTTGCGCTCATACTTGTCACGCCCGTGAGCGCGATCTCGAACTCAGCCGCGACATCCTTGTCCGTGCTTCCGTACAATACGCCATCCCTGAACCACAACGCGCCATTGGCCGTCGCCAGGGTGGGGGCGCTGGCCCCGAGAAATACAAAAGCGTCGTTCTTGGAGAAGCCCAGCTTCGCATCGATCATGGAAAGATCGATCTTATCTCCGGCGGCGAAGTCGGAGATCACGTCGCGCTTGCCGGCCCCAAGGCCGGATTCGACGATCTTCGTCAGGCGGAACACATCGTTTCCTGCGCCGCCTTCAAGAACATCCTGTCCCATACCGCCAACCAGCACATCGGCCCCCGCGCCGCCGGAGAGCGTGTTCGCAAGCGCGTTGCCGGTGAGCGTGTCATTGTAATCGCCGCCAATGACGCCCTCGATGGTGATTAGTTTATCAACGCCGATCCCGGAGTTGGCGCTCGTCGACTTGGCGACGCCGGTCAAGAGATTCACGGTGATGCCCGCGACCGCGCTTGTGTAAATGACGGTGTCGAGACCGAGGCCGCCGATGTAGGTATCGTTGCCGGCGCCGTCGCCGCCTACGATCGTATCGTCTCCAGCGCCGCCGTTGACGATATCGTCTCCGGACCCAGCGTACAGATGATCTTCGCCGTCGCCGCCAGACAGGCTATCCCCGCCATCGCCGCCTTCAAGAACGTCGTCTTCGGAACCGCCGTCGAGATTATCAGCGCCGGCTCCGCCAACAAGAACGTCGAAGCCTACGCCGCCCATCAGCAGGTCGTCGCCATCGCCGCCGTCGAGGTCATCATCGCCGTCATCGCCGAAAAGATCGTCGTCGCCTGCGCCGCCGTCGATTGAATCATCGCCATCGCCGCCATGCTCGAGATCGTCGTCGTCACCGCCCTCGATATCGTCGTCGTCGCTGCCGTCATCATCGACGTCATCGTCGATATCGTCTTCCTCATCCTCGACTTCGTCGTCATCGTCGTCTTCAGGCTCGGAGTCGAGCAGAGTGCCGTCAGGAAGCGTGTAATACTCAGCGGACTTGAAATAGACGTCCGCATCGTCCGACGGATCGGCGGTGAGCGTGTAGACCTTGACCTCACGATAAGTAACGTGATCGTCGATAAAAGTTATCGTGCCGTCGTCGTTCAGCGTCAGGGTCTCGTTGAGCGATAATCTCTCCTCCTCCCACACCCCGTCATCGAATTCGTACATCACGATCGGGGTGACGCCGGTGTTGAACTTGTAAAGATCAGACATTTCTTCAGCTCCAGAGCGCCGGTCGGGCGTGGGCCTGATTTGAGGCGACCGGCTAAGATTTCGATCGGACCATCTTGGCCATTACGGCTTACGCCAACCTTACAATCCGCCGGGAAATTAAGACCGGAAAAAACCATTAGTTATTTATTATCAGTAGCTTAGATAGCTTGATTGGTGGAGCTTATATCCGCCTTTAGGTGGTTGCCGCCTAAGACAACCCGCGACGGGCGTTCCAGGGGCGTCTCCTGTCCGCGCCCAAGCGGGCGGGACCGCGCGCAAAAAGCCCCGCGCGGCCAATCACTCAATCGTCTTGGGGAATGGTGCCCAGGAGAGGACTCGAACCTCCACGGTGTTACCCACTGGTACCTGAAACCAGCGCGTCTACCAATTCCGCCACCTGGGCATGGCGGGTCTCTTACGGGTCGGGCGTAGGGCTTGTCAATGCGCGCAGGCGCGGTCCACCTTGTTTCCCGCGCGGGAACGCAGTGAACGCGCAGGCGTTGCCAGACGCGCCCGAATTCCAAAGGCGCGCCAGCAGACAGGCGCAGTGAGAGGCCCCATGACTCCATCAGACGGCGCGCGCCGCCAGAGTCCGCGCAGTCCGCGCCCGGCCCGCCGCCCGCAAAGCCGCGCCGTGCGGCTCGTGCGACTCAACTGGATGCTGGGCGCGGGGCTGGGGATAGCTGCGGCCGCCAGCCTGCTGGCGGTGGATTTCGGCGGGCTCACGCGCCTGATCGCGGCGGGTCGCGACCCTGCGGCGGCGCTGATCCTGCTGGGGGCCGGCTTCGCCACCCTATTTGGCGCCGTGGCCGCGGCTGGCGCGATCATGCTGATCCCGGAGACCGACGCCGGAAAGGAGGGCGGGCGCCGCGCGCGCAAGCCGGCGGAAGCGCCCGCGCCCGTCCAGCTGCGCGCCCGCGCCTTTCGGCCACGCTGAAGGTGGCGGCGCACGGCCTGACACGCGTCGAAGGGCGACTGTACAGCCTCCCGCCCGTCGATTATGGAAGCCGGGAAGCCTGCCCGCCGCAGGCGCTAGCGGATTTTCCTCATGACTGAAACGCAGAATCCCTCCGGTCGGCTCGCGGTCGTCTTCGGCGGCGGCGGGTTTGTCGGGCGCCATGTGGTGCGCGCCCTCGCCAAACGCGGCTGGCGCGTGCGCGTGGCCTGCCGCCGGCCGGATCTGACGGGCCATCTGCAGCCGCTCGGCCGTGTGGGACAGATTCATGCGGTGCAGGCCAATGTTCGCTTTCCCGACTCGGTGAAAGCCGCCCTGCGCGGCGCGGACGCCGTGGTGAACCTCGTCGGCGTTCTGGCCGAGAGCGGGCGCCAGCGCTTCGACGCCGTGCACGCCTTCGGCGCACGCATCATCGCTCGCGAGGCCAAGGCCGCCGGCGCGCAGGCGCTGGTGCATGTGTCAGCGATCGGCGCGGACGCGAACTCCCCCGCGCATTACGCGCGCAGCAAGGCGGCGGGCGAAGCCGCGACACGCGAGCTTTTCCCCGAAGCGACGATCATGCGCCCGTCGATCATTTTCGGGCCGGAGGATGATTTCTTCAATCGCTTCGCCGCCATGGCGCGCATCTCCCCCGTTCTCCCGCTCATCGGCGGCGGAGAAGCGCGCTTCCAGCCTGTCTATGTTGGCGACGTGGCGGAAGCCGTGGCGATAGCGCTTGAGGATTCCTCCAAGGCGGGCCGCGTTTATGAGCTGGGCGGGCCTGACGTCGCGAGCTTCCGCACGCTGATGCAATTCATCTGCGATCAGACAGGGCGCAAGCGCCTGCTCGCCCCCATCCCCTTCCCCGCCGCGCGCGCTATTGCGCTCGGCAGCGAAATTGCGCGCACGGCGAGCCTCGGCCTCATGCCCGCGATGTTCCTGATCACGCGCGATCAGGTGAAAATGCTCGAGACGGACAATGTCGTTTCACAGGCGGCCGTTGCGGAAGGACGGACGCTGGAAGCCTTCGGCATCAAGCCAGACTCCTATGAGGCCGTTGTTCCGGGCTATCTCTACCGCTTCCGCAAGACGGGCCAGTTCGGCCGACCCAATCCGCCGCACGAATCACCTCGGCCCTGACTCGATCACGTCCACTGGCGCAAGCCGCTGGTGGACGCGCGCCATATAGGCGACGCCGAACAGCGGGGTGAGCAGGTTGATGAGCGGCGTGGACACGAAAAGCGCGAGCGGCAATCCCGCGACGAACAAATAGAAAGCGTGACGCCGCCGCAGGGCGCGCACTTCCTCAAGCGATCGATAGCGCAGCGCCGCAAGCTCGAAATACTCCCGCCCCAGCAAATAGGCGTTGGCCGAAAGAAAGGCCACGATGTTGACGCCCGGCACAAGCAGCAGCATCAGCGCGGCGAGGTTCACGCCCAGCGACACAAGTGCGAATTTCAGGGCGAGCCATAACGAACGACCCGCAGGCAGCGCGCGCCCCACGCGACCGCCGGGAGCGATATCGCGCTCAACCCGCTCGGCCAGCTCATCGAGAAAGAAACCCGCGACCAAAGAGGACACGGGGGCGATGACGAAGGCGAGACCAAAAAACAGGCCGACGCCCGTAAGGAAGGACAGCGTCGTCGCCAGCCATGGATTGGAGACGGCGACATAGGATTCGATCAGGCGGTCGAGTCCGAACCAGGCGAGCGTCAGCAATGCGAAGGTGAGCGCCAGAACTTTGACGAGCACGGCGCGGAAGGCCGGCGAGAAGATTTGCGGCAGAGCCGCGCGCGCGGATTCGAACATTTATGATGCTTGCCGCAGAACGTCGGCGAAGAAAAGCCCGCGGACGCGCCGCGGGCTTTCCAGCGTGATTGGGCGATCAGAGATTGCGCCAGTCGCTGAGCCCGGAACCCCGGTCGAACCCGCCGAAACGGCCATCGTCGCTCATGCGCCCATAGCCGCCATAACCACCATGACCACCGCCGCGCCCACGCTCGTCGCGTGAGTGATGATCGCGATGATGGTCGCGATAATGGCCGCGCCCTTCATATCCACGACCCTCATGACGTCCCTCGTGATGGCGCCCGTCGCCCATCGCCATACGAGAACCCGCGCCGCCCATGCCGCCCATGCCCATGCCGCCCATGCCCATGCCGCCCACGCCCATGCCGGAGCCGCCGAACATATGTCCGCCGAGCACGCGCATGCGGCGCTTCTGTTCATCCGTAAGCGTGTTGTAGAGCGGGCCCGCAGCGTCGGCGATGCGCTTCATGGTTTCGCCGCGTTGCGTGGTCATTTCGCTCGCGCGTCGCAAGGCGTCGACGGGATTGGCGAGCTGGCCTTGCTTCTGGATGCGCTCACGCCAGGCCTGACGCTGCTTTTGCGCATCGCGCACTGCGTTCTCGACCGCGGGCCAGAGCTTCTCCTGATCCGGCGTGAGCATGAGGCCAGCCTTCATCGCCGCGAGCCGGGCTGCGAAAAAGGCGGTGCGATCCTGTTCGGACATGGCGTTCATGTGACCGCGTTCGCCGCGGCCTTCGCCGCGCCAGCCGCGCCGCTCCCCCATGCCCTCGCGCATGCCCTGACCCATCATGCCCTGACCCATCATGCCTTGGCCCATCATGCCGGAACCGGCGCCGGGCCCCGGGGCTGCCGGCGCGCCATGCTGGGTTTGTGGCGCAGGCGAAGCCGCCGGCGGCGTTTGCTGGGCGACTGCAACGCCGGCGAGGGCTAAGGCGCCAAGGGCGGTGGCTGTCATAAGAGCAAGTTTATTTCGCATCATGCACTCTCCATTGCGAGGCTGACGACAAGGCTACGGCCGCGCACGGACAATATCAAATTAAGCTTTGTTCATGCGCCTTGCGTCAGCGCAATTCGTAAACGCGCAAGGGCGCATTCCTGATCGACGCCTCACGCAGCCATTCCGGCGGATCCTCCTGCGCAAGCGCAGCCGCGAGACCATGGGGCGCGCGGGCTGTGAGTGAGGCGAGCGTGTGCGCGTCAAAGCAGGTCGCGACATAACGAACGCCCGCGGCGCGAATGAGATTGCGCGCTTCATCCGGCGGCGCAAGGAACATGTCGATGAGCGCGCGATTGGCGCGCGACAGGCGATGATAGGCGCCGCCCATAACATCATGACGCGTATGCGCGAGAATATGAGCGCCGAGGTTGATCGGCGCCAGAATGCGCCCGGGCGACAGGCGCGCAAGCGCGGCGTAGGACTCAGGCGCATAGCATGTCGCGGAGGCGCGAATGGGCGCCTCATGCGCAAATGCTTTTCCCAGCGCCCAGAAAAACGGCGAGGCTAAAGCGACCAGCGCGAAAGCAAGCCATGGGGCCCGCCAGCGATGCGCCGCGCGCAAGCCCGCGTCGCACACGCCCCATGTGAGCACGAACAACGCTTGCCAGAAGGAGCGCACTTCCATGAGGACGAGCGCGCAAGCGACGAGGCCGAAGCCTGAGAGCGCGATCCAGCGCAGACGCACAAGACCTTGCGAGCGCGCCAAAGCTACGGCCAGCGCGCAAGTCGCCAGAAGAAGCGGCGCAGCGAAGACCGCGCCCTCCAGCGCATCATCGCGCCAGAGCGTGAAGAAGCTGCGCGCCTCCGGCACATTGCCGAGCCAGATGTCGCGCACCAGCGGATCAATCGACGCATAGGGATGGCGCAGACATTGCGGAAACAAAAAGGCGACGCAGCCCGCGGCGAGCGCGCCGCACAAAACGAGCGCGCCAACGCGCGCGGCGCGCGTGGGAAAATGCTTATGGAAAGCGCACAATGTGAGAAGACCCACGCCGCCGCACAGACCCGCGAACACATAAGCGTAAGAGAAGGCGTCGCAGGCGCTTGCCGCCTGCGCGCCGGCGGGAATGAACAGGAGAGCGCCCGCCAGCAGCGCGACGGCGAAAGCGAACGCGAAATGTTTCATCGCCTCGCATCCTTCGCCGTCGAACGCCCAGCGCAGAGGCAAGACGGCGCTGGCGGCGGCGACCAGCGGGACGTTTTCCGCACTGACGCACAAAGACAGAACCGCAAAGATCGCGGCGGCGACGGCGGCGCGCCACTCTTGGGGATCCAGCGCGCGCAAAACAGCGTCCATCAGGAAAAGCAGGAGCACGAGCTGCAAGGCGTGATGATCGATGCGCCCCCAGACGAACTGGCCGAACACGGCGCCGGACAAAGCCATGGCGACAAGAGCAGGCGCGACGCCCGCCTCGCCCATGAGCGTGCGCGCAAGCCGCGCCGAAGCGGCGAGAAGCAGGGCGAGCAAGGCGAAGGAATAGACGAGGCGGGCGAGCGCCTCCGCCCGCGCAGCCTCCATCGCAAGCGCGAACAGGCGGATCAAAGCGTAAAGCGGCGCATCGACCACGCGCGTCCAGTGCATCGGCGCGCCCTCCGGCGCAGCCATGCGCTTCTGCACAAGATCAAACCATGACTGACCCCCCAGCAGATCGCGCACCTGCGCCATGCGCATCGCGTCATCCGTGTCGCCGAAAGCGCCGCTCAACCAGACGAGCGGGATCTGCGTCCACGACAAAGCCAGCATGAAAAGAAAGGCGCCGACGGCGACCAGCGCGCCCGGGCGGAGCGCAAAGATTGCGTGAGGCAGGGAGCCGGCGGGCGTCGCGTTCATCATCCGTCAACCATTAGGATGATAATGGTTGAGCTGAAGTTAATTCCCGGATCGTAGATGCTCGCCGCCTCCAGCCCGAACCCTCGGGACGCAAAGCATGACGCCCTTGCGCAAGCGCTCGCAGCCGCTGCGCCGCACATGCGCGGCAGGCTCGCCGGGCGCCCCGCGGCCGAGCCGCGAATCGCGGTTCTTCTGCCCTGTCTGAATGAGGAGAGGAGCATCGGCGCCGTCGTGCGCGCGTTTCAGGCGTCGCTGCCGCAGGCGCGCATCGTGGTGTTCGACAACGGCTCGACGGACCGCACGGCGCAAGAGGCTGAAGCCGCAGGCGCCGACGTGATGCGCGAGCCGCGCCGCGGCAAGGGAAATGTGGTGCGCCGCATGTTCGCGGATGTGGAGGCCGACATCTATGTGATGGCGGACGGCGACGGCACCTATGACGCCGCCTACGCGCCCGCGCTGGTGGAGACGCTCGCACGCGAACGGCTCGACATGGTGGTGGGCGCGCGCGCAGGGGTGGCGCGGAACGCGCATCGCGCCGGCCATGCGTTCGGCAACCGCCTGTTCAATCAACTTCACCGGCTTCTGTTCAAGGAAGGATTCGCCGACGTGTTCTCCGGCTATCGCGCTTTTTCGCGGCGGTTCGTGAAGAGCTTTCCGGCGACGTCCGACGGATTCGAGATCGAAACGGAATTGTCGGTCCATGCGGGCCTGCTACGCCTGCCGGTGCGCGAGATTGAGACGCCCTATGGTCCGCGCGCGGAGGGCTCCGCCTCAAAACTGCGCTCCGTGCGTGATGGGCTGCGCATTCTCAAAACCATCGCGCTTCTGGTGAAGGAGACGCGGCCGTTGCTTTTCTTCGGCGCGCTCGCGGGAGCGATCGCCGCGGCGTCTCTTGCGCTGGCCGCGCCCATCGTGCGCGAATTCGCGCTCACGGGGCTTGTGCCGCGTCTGCCGACCGCCGTTCTGTGCACGGGGCTTGCGCTTATGGCGACGCTGCTGGGCGCTTGCGGGCTCATTCTGGATTCGGTGGCGCGCTCGCGCGTCGAGCAGAAGCGCATGTTCTACCTCGCGGCCGCGGAACGCGAACGCTAGACCCGAACGCGCTGGCGCGCCGAGGCCTGCGCGGCTATTGGGCGGCGGCGTCGAGCCGCAGCTCTTCAGGCCGCGGCATGGAGATGACGTTGTAACCGGCGTCGACGAAATGAATCTCGCCGGTCACGCCCGATGACAAATCAGAGAGCATATAAAGCGCAGCGCCGCCCACGTCCTCGATGTCGAGGCTGCGGCGAAGCGGCGAATGCTGCTTCTGGTAGTTGAACATGGCGCGCGCATCGCCGATGCCCGCGCCCGCCAGCGTGCGGATGGGGCCGGCGGAAATCGCGTTCACGCGTATGCCCGAAGGGCCGAGATCAGCGGCGAGATAGCGCACGCTCGCCTCCAGCGCCGCCTTCGCCACGCCCATCACATTGTAGTTCGGCATGACGCGGGTGGAGCCGCCATAGGTCAACGTGAGCAGCGAGCCGCCATTGGGCATGATCTTCGCGGCGCGTTGGGCGAGCTCGGTGAACGAAAACGCCGAGATCACCATGGTGCGGCTGAAATTCTCGCGCGTGGTGGCGTCGACATAGCGGCCCTTGAGCTCGTTCTTGTCGGAAAAGCCGATGGCGTGCACGGCGAAATCGAACGAGCCCCAGTTCGCGGCGAGCGCGTCGAAGACGGAGTCGACGGAGGCGAGGTCCTCCACGTCGCAGGGCAGAACCAGCGAGGAGCCGAGGCTCTCGGCGAGCGGCTTCACGCGCTTGCCCAACGCCTCACCCTGATAGGTGAAGGCGAGCTCGGCGCCCTGCGCGGCGACAGCCCTGGCGATGCCCCACGCGATGGAATGGTCGTTCGCAACGCCCATGATGAGCCCGCGCTTGCCCTTCATCAGGTCGCCGACAGGCGTGCGCGACGCCGCCCCCTCATGCATCGACATGTTTGAACACCAGAGAAGCGTTGGTTCCGCCGAAGCCGAACGAATTGGAGAGGACCGCGCGAAGGGCGACGCCGTCCTGGCGCTGGCGCACGATGTTCATATCCGCGAAATCGGGATCAAGCTCCTCGATGTTCGCGCTTTCAGCGATGAACCCGTGCTGCATCATCAGCAGCGAATAAATCGCCTCCTGTACGCCGGCCGCGCCGAGCGAATGGCCGGTGAGGGATTTGGTGGCGGAGATCGGCGGACATTTGGCGCCGGCCCCGAACACGTTGCGCAAAGCCTCGATCTCCTTGGCGTCGCCGACGGGCGTCGAGGTCGCGTGCGGATTCACATAATCGATCGGCGTCTTCAGGCCGGCGAGCGCCATACGCATGCAGCGCTCCGCGCCTTCCCCCGAAGGCGCCACCATGTCGTGACCGTCAGACGTCGCGCCATAGCCGGCGAGCTCCGCATAGATTTTCGCGCCGCGCGCCTTCGCGCGCTCGTATTCCTCGAGCACCAGAACCCCCGCGCCGCCCGCGATGACGAACCCGTCGCGGTTCTTGTCGTAAGCGCGCGAGGCGGTCGCAGGCCGATCATTGTAGGAGGAGGACATGGCGCCCATCGCGTCGAACAGAACGGACAGCGACCAGTCGAGCTCCTCGCAGCCGCCTGCGAACATAACGTCCTGCTTGCCCCATTGGATCAGTTCGGCCGCATTGCCGATGCAATGGGAGGAGGTCGCGCAGGCCGAGGAGATGGAATAGTTCCAGCCCTTGATCTTGAACCAGGTGGCGAGCGTCGCCGAGGCGGTGGAGGACATGGCCTTCGGCACGGCGAAGGGGCCGACGCGCTTTGGCCCCTTGGTGCGGGTGATGTCGGCCGCCTCGATCAGCGTGCGCGTGGACGGACCGCCCGAGCCCATGATGATGCCGGTGCGCTCATTGGAGACGTCCTGCGCCTCCAGCCCCGAATCAGCGATGGCCTGCTCCATGGCGACATGGTTCCAGCCCGTGCCGCCGCCGTGGAAGCGCATGGCGCGACGGTCGACCACCTGTTCAGGATCGAGCTTCGGCTGGCCGTGCACCTGGCTACGGAACCCGAGTTCAGCGTATTTCGGCGCATGGATGATGCCCGATCGAGCCGCGCGCAGGGATGCGGCGACCTCCTGAGCATTGTCTCCAATGGCCGAGACAATGCCCATTCCCGTGACGACGACGCGTCTCATTGGAATCCTCCGGCGAGTGGCGCGGGCGCGGCCTCAGGCCGAGACCGGCGCGCCCGGCTGAAACAGGCCGACCCGCAGGTCCTTGGCCTCGTAAATCCTGCGACCATCGGCCTCAAGCCATCCATCGGCGATGCCGAGGACAAGCTTGCCGCGGAAGACGCGCTTGAAATCAACCCCATAGACGACCTGCTTGACCGTGGGCAGGACCTGATCGGTGAACTTCACCTCGCCCACGCCCAGAGCCCGGCCCCGGCCCGGCGAGCCGAGCCAGCCGAGATAGAAGCCCACGAGCTGCCACAGGGCGTCCACGCCAAGGCAACCTGGCATGACTGGGTCGCCCTTGAAGTGGCACCCGAAAAACCAGAGGTCCGGCTTGATGTCGAACTCCGCGCGCACCACGCCCTTGCCATTGGCGCCGCCGGTTTCTGAAATCTCGACGATGCGGTCGAACATCAGCATCGGGGGGAGCGGCAATTGGGCGTTGCCCGGACCGAACAATTCGCCGCGGCCGCAGGCCAGCAGATCCTCATACCCGAAGCTCGAACGCCTCTCGCCCATCTCGTCTTAGCCTTGTTGCCTGTCCGGCGCGGCCGGAGGGAATCGCCGGCGCGCAGGCCGATCGAAAACGGTCTCTAACACAGGCGGACGGCGCCCGAAAGCGCCCGAAGGGGAAGCGGGAGCGCGACTTTTCGGCTATTCCACACGCTCGTCGGCGTAGACTCCCCAGAGCATCTTCTGGTCGATGAAGCCGTCGAACTCGCGGCCGGAGACACGGCACCAGGCCTTGTCGCACCGGCGCACGTTCACCACGAGGCCTGATTGCAGATTGGCCGCCACCGTCCCGCCGCCGGGCTGGGTCATGAGCGGAACCACTTCGCCCTTGCGCCAGGGCGCGACGAGCGCTGTGCGCCGCCCCGACAGGAGGGAGTGCAGGACCCACCCCTCCGAGCCCTCCGAATCGCGGATGCGCCGCCAATTGTCGAATTCGGCGATGATCTCCACCGGCAAGCCGGCGCGCTGGAAGACCCAGGCGGTGCGATGATCCTTAGAGGGGCCCTCGCGAAGGTTCACGCGATCCGATTTCAGGCTGACGAAGCGGGGAAGCGCCAGCCCGCTCACAGGGCCGACCTGAGCGGCCGCCGCAGGCCCCGCCGCGAGACCAAGACACAGGAGCGCCAGGGCGATTGTGCTTCCGAGGCCCAAGCCGCCGCCCCGCATCCCCATGCGCCGCATATCGCCCAACTCCACGCCGCTCAAACCCTGGTCGCCATCCATGCGCCGGCGGCGTCGAAACCCGGACGCCTTGCGCCAGCCCGCCAATGTGGCTTACTGCCCTACCGCTTGCGCGGAGCAGTGAGCCGAACCTTCGCCCCAACAGCGTTAAGGCTCGGTGAACAAAAGCGACTCGCGATAGCGCGGGCGCAGGCGGCGGGGCGCGGACGGGCGCCCGGCCGGACAGGACGAAACAGGCGGAACGAGCGCCCGCGCCCGGCGGGCGAGAGCCAAACGAGGTCGCAAGCATGGTCCGCAAGAAGCCGGTCGTGGTCGTCACGCGCAAACTGCCCGACGTGGTGGAGACGCGCATGTGCGAATTGTTCGACACGCGGCTCAACGTCTCTGACGCGCCGATGACGCAGGCCGAGCTCGCCGAGGCGATGCGCACGGCCGACGTGCTCGTGCCGACCGTAACGGACCGCATCGACGCGCAGCTCATTGAGCAGGCGGGCGAAAGCCTCAAACTCATCGCCAATTTCGGCAATGGCGTCGACAATATCGACGTGGCCGCCGCAGTGAAGCGCGGACTGACGGTGACGAACACGCCGGGCGTGCTCACGGACGACACGGCCGACATGACGATGGCGCTCATTCTCGCCGTCGCGCGCCGCGTGGTGGAGGGCGCTCATGCGATCACGGCGGGCGAGTGGAGCGGATGGTCGCCGACGTGGATGCTCGGCAGCCGCATCACAGGCAAGCGACTCGGCATCGTCGGCATGGGCCGCATCGGACAAGCCGTCGCCAGACGCGCGAAGGCCTTCGGCCTGTCGATCCATTATCACAACCGCAGGCGCGTCGCAGCGAGCATCGAAGAGTCGCTGGAGGCGACCTATTGGGACTCGCTCGACCAGATGCTCGCGCGCATGGACATTGTGTCGGTGAACTGCCCGCATACGCCGGCGACCTATCACCTGCTGTCGGCGCGCCGGCTGAAACTGCTGCCGCCCAGCGCCATCGTCGTCAACACGGCGCGCGGTGAAATCATCGACGAACTGACGCTCACCAAAATGCTGGAGGCCGGTGAGATCGCCGGCGCCGGACTCGACGTGTTCGAACATGAGCCGGCCGTACCCAACAAACTCCTGCGCCTCGCCAAATCGGGCAAGGTGACATTACTGCCCCATATGGGATCCGCGACCCATGAAGGGCGCATCGACATGGGTGAAAAAGTGATCGTGAACGTGAAGACGTTCATGGACGGACATCGCCCGCCCGACCGCGTGCTGCCGAGCATGCTCTAAGGAAAAGCGGATCAGCCGAGGCCGTCGCCGCTGCGCAAAGGCGAAGCGGCGAAGGCGCGAATCAAATCGCCCAGCTCCGCATCGTCGACGAGTTCAGCCGCCTCGCGCCAGGAGCACCAGCGCTGCGTGCGCAGCGCTTTCTCCGGCCAGTTAGCCGCCTGTTTGCGCACTTCGAGCGGAAACACATCGACGTCGCAGCGCAGGACCGCGCCGTTCTTCTTGCGCTTGTCGTAGGTATAGACGCCAACAGGGTGCGCGGCGATGTCGCCCTTGACGCCGGCTTCTTCGAAAGCCTCTTGCGCGGCCGCTTCGCTCAGGGTGCGGCCTTTCATGGGCCAGCCCTTGGGCACGATCCAGCGGCGGGTCTCAAGCGATGAGACAAGCAGGATCTGAAGGTCAGGCGCGCAACGAAACGGCAAGGCGGCCACCTGCTCGCGCCGGCCCGGCGGCTTCGTTCGTCCTGACGTCGGCTCCTTCGGCATTGCGCAGAGATCCCCTCGCGACTCAAGTTAACGCCTTCAAGCGCGTGCGCAAGAGTCGCGTGGCGCTCAGCCCTCGCGCACCGCAGGCGGCGCGACTCCCGCGGCGGCCGCCAGCTCACGCAATTGGTCGAGAAGGCGGGCAGAGAGGGGCACGCCTTCGCCCGCGCGGCGGCGGGCCTCGGCCTCGCCGCGCTCACCGGGCATGCGAATGGGCTCGTTCTCCTGCGCGCGCGGCAAGGCGCGCATGGTCTCGACAAGCGCCGTCACGTCCGCGTCGAAGTCGCCGAGCGCGCGGAATTTCGACACGTCGATGGCGATTAACGTCTCGCTTTGCATGTGAAAAGATTTGCCGCCCGGACCCAACATCGCCGACAGCAAGGGCGTGCCGGCGATGAGACTCGACATGCATTCGAACAGCAGCCCGAGCCCGGCGCCCTTGGGGCCGCCCATGGGCAGGACGACGGCGGCGGCTGCGGGATCGCGCGTCGGCTGGCCTGCATGATCGAGCGCCCAGCCGAGCGGAATCGTCTCGCCCTTGCGCCCGGCCTGTTTCAGACGGCCGTTGGAGACGACGGAGCTCGCCATGTCGAGCATCAACACGCCCTCGGGCCCGCCCGGCACGGCGAGCGCAAGCGGACTCGTGGACAGGCTGGGCACGCGCGCGCCGGCATAGGCCATAAGCGGCGGGCCCGAACCGAAAACGATCGCGGCGAAGCCCTGCCGCGCCATCCATTGCGCATAATAACCAATGGCGCCTGTATGCGCCGTACGACGCACGATCCCGGTCGCGCAGCCCTGCGCAGCCGCGCGGCGCGTCGCTTCGCGCATGGCGACGGACATGGAGACGGGGCCAGCCGCGCGGTCGGCGTCCACCAGGAAGAGGGCCGGCGCAAGATCAATCGTCTGCGGACGCGCAGCGGGTTTCATGCCGCCCTTCTCGACGAGCGCGAGATAAGACGGCAATCGCTCCACGCCATGGGATTCGGTTCCACGCAAATCCGCCCAGACGAGCACCTCGCCCACGATGCGCGCATCCGCCTCGCCCATGCCGTGCGCGCCGAACAGACGCGTGACGAAATCAATGAGCTCGCCCGCGGAAACGCGCGCGGCGGAAGCGGGATTTGGCGCAGCGGCGGAAGCGGACATGGATTCTCCCCAAGGCTCTTGCTTGCCCGCCTTATAGCCGCAAGCCGACCGGCGCCCAAACAATCAGGGGCTGCGACCGAAGGCTTGCGCCGCAAGGCCGGCGAAGGGCGCGAAGCGGAAACTGACGGATTTCGCGCCAGCGGGAACCTCCACCGCGCGGAAAATGACGTTTGCGCGCAGCAGGCGCGCCGGCTTGCCGTCCACCTCAACGCGCCACCATGGGTGCCACACGTCGTTGAGCACGAGCCAGCCGCCGTCCGGCGCCTCGACATTCACATCGACCTGCGTGTTGCGATAGGCGGCGATGCGCGCGGAGCCCGGCGCGCGCGGACGCAGGCCCTCAGGCGCATCTTCAAGCAGCACGGCCTCGCGGAGATCGACGGGCGGCCAGCGCCCGCTTGCGATCATGGCGTCGAAGTCCGCCTTGCGCGCGCGACCAACGAGCAGAACGCGCGGGAGCGCGCGCGGGTTTTCATAAAGATGCGCCGTCGGCAGATTCGCCACAGGGCGCAGGTCGCCCGGCGCCAATCGTTTGTCCAGATCGCCGGCGGGCGGCCCGCTGGCGATCCAGCGCAGGCCCATCAGATCGGCCATGGGGGAATTGTAGCGCGCAAAGAGCGGCGAGAAGCGCCGCTGATCGGCCACCGCCACATGATCGATGGCGCCGGTCGCGTCGGCGTACCATCTCAGCCGCAGCGGATTGTAGCCGAGCCAGTGATCGAAGCCGTGAACAAGCGAAGCGTTCGGCCAATGGAAATCAATGGCGCTGAGCTCCACGCGGTCGCGCCGGTCGGGCCCCTGCGTCTGCGCCAGCCGCTCGCGCAGCGCATCGACCACAGGATCGCGCGCATCAGGACGCAGCGCCTCGTAGAGATCGGGGGGCAGGGCGGTGGATTCGTTGGGGCCATTGTTGGCGCGCAGGTCAAATGCGAGCAGCAGGGCAAGGGCCGCGAGCGGCGCGAGCGCCCCGCGACGCCAGCGCGGCGCAAGCCACAGGAAAGCGAGCGACGCAGCCAGCCATGCGCAGGAGGCGGCGAGCATCGGCGCGGCCTGCTGCAGGCGACCTTTGTCGAAAGCGATGAACACGCAAGCAAGAAAGGCGAGCGCCACCACCCCGGCTTCCAGCGCCATGCGTCGGCCTTTCGCGCGCCAGTCGCCCGCAAAAAGACGATGGACGCAATAACCGGCGATGATCGCGAGCAGGGCGCCGAGCGGAAACGTGGCGTCCGCCGGGCGACGGAAGAGATCAGCGCCCGGCAGATGAAAAGCGAGCGTGAAGAACGGCGTGTAGCGACCCAGCGCATAAAGCAGCATGAAAAGAGCGGCGATGGTGAAGGCGCGCATTTCCCGCGCAACAAATCCGCCGCGCAAAACACCCAGACACAGGAGGGCGACGAAGGGCAACGCGCCCATATAGACATTAGCCATGTTGCGCGCGAGCGCGAGGCCCGTCTCGCCCCACACGAGCGAGGACGGCGGGCCCCAGTAATCCTTCAGCGGCCCGTCCGTGCCGAAGAAATTCGCGCTGACGAAGGTGAAGAAAGCCGCAGGATGAAGCGAGCCGCCGGCGGCGCCTTCAAAGGTGATCGCCGCGCGATTAGATTGCGCAGCAAGCGCCAGCGTGAAAGCGAACGGCAAGGCGATGACGAGCGCGCCGACCAGAGCGCCCGCGCCCAGGGGTTTTGCGAGCGCGCGCAGAGTTTCGCGAAAGCCGCCGCCGTCCAGACCGGCCTCAATCGCGCGGCCAACCGCGAGAATGGCGAGCGCGATGGCGCAGAGCCAGGCGACCTGATCGCGCCCCACCAGCATGACGCCCGCCGCAAGGCCCGCCGCAGCGCCCCAGACCCATGAGCGCGGACGCTCACGCCCGTCGATGGCGCGCATCAGAAGCCACAGCGCGACGGCGAACCATGAGAGGCTGATGATCTGCCCCACATGCTGCACGCGCCACGCAGCCGAACAGCCGAAGGCGAAAGCGAGGGCGGCGACGAGCGCGCCCTCTGCGCGCCAGCCGCGGTCGCGAAACAGGGCGATGAGCGCAAGCCCGCCCATGACGAGCATGGCGAAGACCAGCGCATCGAAGGCGACGAAGGACGGCGCGCGATCAAACAGCGCGAGCAGAAAATGGGGCGGTGAGAAGATCAGCGATTGCGGATCGGCGATCTGCGGATGACCGCCGAAGACGTTGGGCGTCCAGAAGGGCGACTGGCCCTCATGCAGCGCGCGCGCGAGAAAGACGAGCTGAGGATAGAAATGCGCCTTCGCGTCCCACGGGATCGTGACGGCGCCCGAAAGCCAGGGCCAGCAAAACAGGAGCGCGCCGGCCAGAAACAGAACAACGGCCGAACCATGGCCCGACCGTTGCGCATTGCGGGTCTTGCGGGCGCCTTCAGTCTTTCCCCGAGCCATACTGCGTCAGTTGATCCACGTCGATGAGATGCCCCGCGCGGTCGCGCTTGGAGGCGAGATATCGCACGTTATGATCGTTGGCGCGACCCAGAATACGCTGGTCGGAGACGACTTCGAGGCCCGCAGCGCGCAAGGCGGCGATCTTCACCGGATTATTCGTCATCACGCGCACGCTGGCGACGCCGATCTGCTTCAGCATTTCGGCGGCGAAGTCGAACCCGCGCTGGTCATGGCCGAAGCCGAGAACCTCGTCGGCGTCATAGGTGTCGAAGCCCTGCCATTGCAGACGATAGGCGAGCATCTTGTTGGAAAGGCCGTTGCCGCGCCCCTCGTGATCGAGATAGAGGAGGACGCCGCCGCCGGTCTGCGCCATATGCTGCGCCGTGTGGCGCAACTGATCGCCGCAATCGCATTTCAGGCTGCCGAACAGGTCGCCGGTGAGGCAGGCGGAATGAAGGCGCACGGTGACGGGCTTCGACAGGTCGGGCTTGCCAATGACGATCGCCACCTGATCGCGCAGGCCCTCGCCGCCGCGGAAGACGACGAACTCCGTCTCCGGCGCGCCTTCGAGCGGCACGGGCGCGCGGCCGACGATCTGGAGGTCCACGACGCTGCGGCCGCGATATTCGAAAATGGCGGCGCTTTCGGCCACCATGAGGCCGCTCTCGGCCGCCGCCTTGGCGGTGACGGGCACGACGACCACCGCCGGCAGGATGAGCGAGAGGCGCACGACCTCGAGGGCCGCGCGGTCCACCGGGGAGAGGGCGGCGACCGGCGCGTCGAAGCGCGCGTTGGTCTCCATCGCAAGATAGTTGATGCGGGCGAGATCAATCGCTGGAAGGGCGATCACGCCCGGCTCCGCGCGATCAAGCCCGAGACGCCGCAGGCGCGGCGCGGGCAGAACGAGGCGGGCGCGGCCGCGGGCGATAGAGCCGAGCTTGGCGGCGAGCCGTGGGTCGAGCGCCTCCACTCCCGCCACCAAAGCGTAGGAACGGCCGGAATGAACCAGCGCCGGGCGGCCCGAGCGCAGTTCCGAAATCACGCGATCGACGGCGATCTGGCTTGGGCCACGGTCGGAGTCTAGAATGGACTTAATATCGGACACGCATCCCTCGACTTCACTAGAGGCACGGACCCGCCCCCGGGGACTTGCTCGTCCTGGTTCCGTGACGGAGTCATAGCGCATTTTGCGACCGGCCTCAAAATGGCGTCCGGTCGGCACTTTTCCCAGTCGGAGTTTTCATGGCGGTTAACGTGGCAGGCGCGCCCGAAAGCGCGCAACGACCAGGCCCAGCTCCTCCCGGATCGGCCGCGCCAGCGAGCGCAGACGACCGTTTGGATACGTACGCCCACATGTTCGGATCACTGCGGGAGGCTCCCGCGGACCGGCCCTTCGTGATCGGCCAGCTCGGACAGACGCTTGACGGCCGGATCGCCACCCGGACCGGGGAATCCCGCTATATCAACGGTGTCTGCGCGCTTGACCATCTTCATCGCCTCCGCGCCGAAGTCGACGCCGTACTGGTGGGAGTCGGCACGATCCTCGCCGACGACCCGCAATTGAACGTGCGCCGCGCTGAGGGGCGCAATCCGGCGCGGGTGGCGCTTGACCCCTCGGCCCGCGCGCCCGCCGGCCTGCGCTGGCTCGCCGCCGACGGCGCGCGGCGCATCCGCATCGTGGCGCAGGACGCAGGCCGCAGCGCGCCGGAAGCCCTGCAGGGGTGCGACGAAACCATAGCCTTGCCCCGCACAGCGGGACAAATCTGCCCACGCGCCATCGCACAGGCGCTTTTTGAGCGCGGTCTGCGGCGAATTCTTGTCGAAGGCGGCGCGCGCACCATTTCCGCCTTCATCGACGCGGGGGCGATGGATCGTCTGCATGTGCTGGTGGCGCCGGTCATCATAGGCTCGGGCAAGGCGGGCCTAGAGCTTGCGCCCATCGACGCGCTGGGCGACGCCCTGCGGCCAAGCGCGCGGGTTCACGCCTTTCCCGACGGAGACGTGTTGTTCGACTGCGATCTGCGCGCGCGCCGGGCCGGCGCGCAGGACGCCACAAGGGAGCCGATATGAGCGAGTCAGGCGATCTTTCCCGCCCCAAGGATTACGCGCCCGTGGGCAAGGCGCTGCACTGGATCATGGCGATCATCGTGCTTGGGGTCATTCCCGGCGGAATCGTCATGACGAACATCGGCGAAGGCGCGTTGCAAAACCGGCTCTTCGATCTGCATCGCTCGTTCGGCGTCGTGATCTTCGCGCTGGCGCTCTGGCGCGTCGTCGTGCGGCTGCGCCATGGCGCGCCCGCCCCTTACGCGGGCCTCACGCGCTTTGAGCGCATCGCCTCGACGGCCACGCATCACACGCTTTACATGCTGCTGATCCTGATGGCGCTGTTCGGCTGGCTGATGACCTCGGCCTATCGCGTCGACGTATCGGTGTTCGGCCTGTTCACCCTGCCCCATCTCGTCCCGCAGGACGAGGCGCTGTTCAAGATATTCCAGCGCGCGCATTTCGTGGGCGGAATTCTGATGACGCTGCTCGTGCTGTTGCACATCGGGGCGGCGATCAAGCACACCTTCGTCAATCGTGACACAGTGTTGTGGCGCATGTTGCCGAAAAGCTGGGGCGGCTGACCGCGCCCTAGCGCGGCAGGGCGAATACGTCCTCGTGGCCGATCTCGCAGGCGCGCGCAGGCGCGCTTGCGTCAAGCCGCGCGGCGAGCCAGCTCTCGATGCGCGCAGGCGCGACAGCGCCCGTCTCGCGCACGGCCTGCGCCGCGCCTTTCGCAAGCTCGCTCATCAGCGCGCCGTCGGCGCCGCCCGCCATGCGCCAGGGCGAGGAGGCACGACGCACGTCGCAGCCCTCGGCGGCGAAGGCGGCCGCGAGCGTTTGCGCAGCGGCGGGGCCCGCCGCAGGACCGAAGCCCTTGTCGCTTGCCTGATGGGCGTGAAACGCGGCGAGCATTGCGGCGTCAGCCTCGTGCGGCGGCGACCAGACTTCACGCCCGTCATAGGTGAGCACGGTGTAAAGCGGCAGGCGCCGCTGCGCCATGGCGCGGGCGAAACGCGCAATCCAAGCGGGCGACACAAGATCGAAAAACGCGGCCGCAGTGATGAGATCCGGCGCAAGATCGAGCGCATTCTCCAGATCACGCGCGAGATCAACCTTGCGGAAGTCGACGCGAATCATCTTGCCCGCTTTGCGCAGAGTCAGAGTTTCGCCCTCCTGCGCATCGTCGGCCCATTGCGACAAAGCGGCGCGCGCATGGGCGAGCAGACCCTCGTCCCAGTCCACAAGCGTCCAATGTTGCGACGGCCCGAGAATCGGCGCAAGCCCGCGCAGATTGGAGCCGGAGCCGCAGCCCATATCGAGCAGACGCACATGCGCATGGGATGCGAAATGACGCGCGACGCTCGCGCGAAGGTCGGCGCTGACGGAGCGGTGATCGACGGGCTCGCGCAGGGCGAGCCATTCAGCGGAAAAACTCATGGCTCATACCCCTGCGCGGCGCGCAAAGCCTGCGCCACGCGGCGCGCGGCGTCATCCCATGTCGGCAGACGCGCGGCCGCGTCCCATGCGGCCTGCGCAAGACGAGCGCGCAAGGCGGCGTCGGACAGCGCCTTGCGCAAGGCCTCGCGCAGAGCGCCGACGTCATCGGGCGGAACCTTCAGGCCAGCCTCGTCCGGCAAAGTGTCACCGGCGGCGCCGCCAGTCGAGGCGACGATGGGCAGGCCGCGCGCAAGCGCCTCCGTCAGCACCATGCCATAGCCCTCGAAACGCGATGCGGAGATGAACAGATCGGCGCGATGGTAGGCGTCGGCGAGAACGGCGTCGGATACGGCGCCTTCCAGAAGGACGCGCTCGCCAAGGCCCGCCTGCGCAATTTGCGCACGCAGGGCTTGCGCGAAAGCAGGCGCGCGATCATCGGCGCCCAGAATGCGCAGGCGCCAATCGAGGCCGCGCAAATCCGCAAGCGCCTCGACGAGCAGGTCGTAACCTTTACGCGGCACGAGCGAGCCCACGGCGAGCAGATTGAGCGGACCCGCCCCGCCGCTTCCCGCAGCGCGGGGCACAGTATCGGTTCCGGGCTCCGCGACGATGATTTTATCCTCGGGCGTTGCGAAGCGCTCGACCAGAATGCGCGCAGTGGCGTGGCTCGTGACGACGATCTTCGACGCGAGGGCGAGCGTCGTCGTCTCGTTCGCGATCAACGCGTCGGCCTGCGGCTTCGGCAAGCCGGATTCAAGCCCGAGCGGATGATGGCAGAGCGCGACGACGCCCCCACCGAGCGAAGCGGCGAGATCGACAGGCATGGCGCCCCATGCGAGGCCATCGACCAGCACGACGTCGTCGGGATCGATCTTAGCGAGAAGCGCCTGCGTCGCAGCGAGATCCTGCGCCGACGGTTTGGGAAAGGAGCCGGGCAAAGCGAGATGGCGCGCCTCGACTCCATGCCGCGGCAGGAGTTCGAGGACGCGCCGGTCGTAAGCATAGCCGCCCGTGGGCAGATCAATATCGCCGGGAATCGCGAAGACGGCGCGCACCGGCTGTCCGCTCACGCGACAGGCCCTTCGAACCAAGCGCGCGCGACATGCGACTCATGCAGCGTGACCCGAATCTTCACGATGCCTTCGCCGCCCGGCCCCAGCGCGCCCGTGCGCGCGGCGCCCGCCATGGCGTCAAAGATATGTTTCGAGAGAAACTCGGTCGTCGTTTGCTGACCCTTGAACTGGGGCAAATCGTCGAGATTCTGATAATTCAGCGGGCCGAGACAGGCCTTCAGCGCGTCATGCGCGCGGCCGATGTCCACCACGACGCCGTCGTTCGTCAACGTTTCGCGGAAAAAGGCGACGTCGACCACGAAGGTCGCGCCATGAAGTTTTTGCGCGGGGCCGAACAGCTCCCCCTTGAAGGAATGCGCGATCATGATGTGGTCGCGCACTTCGACGGCGTACATGCGGAACTCCCCGAGCGATGAAATCAGCCGCCTAGATGACGCCCCGGCGCGGCTTCGGCAAGTGGGCTGCGCGTGGGGCGAGGCGTTACGCGGCGAGCAGAGCGCTTCAGCTTGAGGAAGCCGCCTCGTAGCGCAGGCGCACGCCAAGGCCGGGCGCGCCCGGCGCGAAGACGCGCGCCGCCTCCTGCGGGAAATCGGCGAAAGCGATCTCGACGTCGATCAGCGCGTCGAAAACCGGGTCGCGCAAAAGCTCCATCGCCTTGGCGATGCGCCGGCCATAGGACCAGCGCGGCCGGCGCGACGGGGCGACCTGCCCCACCTGCGTGGAGACGAGCTGAAGCCGACGGGAGTGAAACGCTCCGCCCAGAGGAACCGGCGTCTCGCCCGCCCCATGCCAGCTCATTTCGATGATTTTTCCCTCAAGCCCCAGCGCATTGACGCACAGGCCAAGGCCCGGAGCGCTCGCGGAGGCATGGAAGGCGACGTCGAAATCCGCCCGGCCATCCCAGTCCTGCGGGCGCAGGAAAGTCGCCCCCAGACTGGCGGCGAGGCCTGCGCGGGCTGATTCGACGTCCACCAGCGTGACCTCGGCCCCGGGCAGGCGGGCGCAAAGCGCCGTCGTCAGCAGGCCGACGATCCCGGCCCCCACGACGAGGATGCGGTCTCCCGGGCCGGCCCCAGAATCCCACAAGGCGTTGAGCGCGGTCTCCATATTCGCAGCCAGAATGGCGCGGGCGGGGGGCAGGCCCTCAGGCAGGGGATTAACGAGGCCAAGCGGGGCGACAAAAGCCGTCTGATGGGGGTGAAGCGCGAAGGCGGGGCGGCCTACAAGCTCCGCCGGCCCTTCCTCAATGATCCCAACCGCGCAATAGCCGTATTTGACAGGATAAGGGAATTCGCCCTCCTGCAAGGGCGCGCGCATGGAGGCGAATTCGGATGGGGGGACGCGGCCCGTGAAGACCAGACGTTCGGTGCCCCGGCTGACGCCGGAAAAGAGCGTGCGCACCAGCGCCTCGCCCGGCCCTGGCGCGCGCAACGCCGACGCGCGCAGGACCGCGCGCCCCGGGGCCTCATACCAAAGCGCCTGCGCGGTTCGCCCCGCGTCCGCCAGTTCGACCCTTCCGCCCGCCATCGTGCGCCTTTCCGCCCCAACGCCGCCTCTAGCGGCCCAATGAGCATCGCGTAAATGAACCCGTCCGTCGATTCCACCCCCGCCGGCCTGCAAAAGCGCGCCGGCTTGTTCCGCAGGCGCCTGTTTGTGGCGGCGCTCAACATCGCGACTTTCGCAGGCCTGCTCTACTGGCTCGCCTCCATATTGGGGACCAGCGGCTGGAGCGCGATCGACATGGCGATCTTCGCCTGTTTCGCCGTGGCCGCGCCCTGGAGCGTGCTGGGGGTATGGAACGCGATTCTCGGCGTGATCCTGCTGCAAAGACCGGAGCAGGCGCTCGCCTCCGTCGCGCCTTTCGCCGCTCTGCCTGACGCGAACGCGCCGCTGCGCAGCAAGACCGCCGTGCTGATGACGATCCGCAACGAGGATCCCGCGCGCGCTTTCGCGCGCATCGCGGCCGTGAAGTCGAGCCTCGACGCCACCGGCGAGGGCCGCGCCTTTTCCTATTTCGTGCTGAGCGACACAAGCGAGGCGCATGTGGCGCGCGCGGAGGAGGAGGCGTTCAAACACTGGCGGGCGAACGCGGGCGGCGACGCGGACCGGCTGCATTACCGCCGCCGCTCGAGCAATGAAGGCTACAAGGCCGGCAACGTGCGCGATTTCTGCGAGCGCTGGGGCGGCGAGTTTGAGTTCATGATTCCGCTCGACGCCGACAGCCTCATGTCGGGCGAAACCATCCTGCGCATGACGCGAATCGGCGAGGCGCATACGAAGATCGGCATTCTGCAAAGCCTCGTCGTGGGGGCGCCAAGCCGCTCGGCCTTCGCGCGCATTTTCCAGTTCGGCATGCGCCACGGCATGCGCCCCTATACGATGGGCAGCGCGTGGTGGGGCGCGGATTGCGGCCCTTTCTGGGGCCACAACGCGCTCGTGCGCATCAAACCCTTCATTGAGCATTGCCATCTGCCGGTCCTGCCGGGCGGACCGCCCCTTGGCGGTCAGATCATGTCGCACGATCAGGTGGAGGCGACCTTCATGCGCCGCGCCGGCTTTGAAGTGCGCGTTCTGCCGGAAGAGGTGGGCTCTTATGAGGAGAACCCGCCGACGCTGCTCGAATTCACCCGCCGCGACCTGCGCTGGTGCCAGGGCAATATGCAGTATTTCCGGTTGCTGGGCCTGCCGGGACTGAAGCCCATGAGCCGCTTCCAGCTCGTCTGGGCCATCTCCATGTTCATCGGCGTGCCGGCGTGGACGCTCATCATCTTTCTGTCGGCGCTCAAGCCGCTGGACGGCGAAGACATGAGCCTCTTTCCCGCCGCCTCTGCGCTCGGCCTCTATGGCGCGTTCATGCTGATGTATCTTGCGCCGAAGCTCGCCGGCTTCCTCGACGTGGCGATGACGCCGGGCGGACTCGCGCGCTACGGCGGCGGAGCCCGTTTCGCGCGCGGCGCAACGACGGAAATTCTGTTCTCGCTGCTGTTGGCGCCAAGCGTCACTTTGCGCACAAGCCTGTTCATGCTCGGCCTGCTGTTCGGCAAGGCGGTGACGTGGAACGGGCAGGCGCGCGACGCCCATGCGCTCTCGTGGGGCGAGGCCGCGCGGGGCTTGTGGCCGCAGACCCTTTTCGGCGCCGCGCTCGCAGGCCTTGGCCTGTGGCTCGCGCCTGCGCTTCTGCTCTGGTCCTTGCCCCTCACTCTGGGCTATGTGCTGGCGATCCCCTTCGCGGTGGCGACCGCGGACCCGCAGCTTGGCGAAAGCCTCGCCCGGCGCGGCCTGTGCGCCATTCCGGAGGAGATCGAGACGCCCGCCATTCTCGCCGCTTTGCGCGAGGGCGACGCGGCGATCGAGACCGCAAATCCGAGGCCCGAGCCCGCATGACGAAACAGCTTCTCGCCGCTCTCGCCCTTCTGGGCTCCGCCGCCGCCGCGCTCGCGCAGCCCGCGCAGCACTCATTGCCTGCGCGCGCCTATGACCCGGACGAAATCGCCGTCGCGGTGACGAACCGCAGCGAACCGGTGCTGTGCGCTGAGAAGGATAACATTCACGTCGACTTCGCTTCGCCGGACGTGAAAAGCTTCCGCGTGCAGGCCGCCCATCCGGCCTACATCGGCACGATCAACGTCGACCGCTATCTGCCCGACTTCACCGCCTGTGACATGAGCGGCGACCCTGCGGTCGCGACCTCGACGAAAAAGACAATCCGCCGCACGATCTTCGAAACGCCGGAGCTCCAGCTCGTCGCGTGGACCTTTCCGACGTTCTGGCGTGCGGCGAAGACGCCGGTGCGCGTCGTCGATTCCGAGACGAAGACCAATCAGGCCTTCAACGAAATCCATCTTCTGCAAGTCTGGACGGCGCATCGCGAGCGGGCCGAGGAGTTTCTCGTCGTCTATCCGCCCGACGGCTATTGGCGCGCGCGTCCGCTGCCCTTCGGCGACATGCGCTGGACGGCCTATGGCTCGTCGTTCCTGATCGGCCCCGTGGAGATGCAGGACCGCCCCATCGTCGACATCAAGGAGATCGTCTTCGACGCGCAGGCGAAGACCTTCCGTCTGGAGTTCGCGCGCGGCGGGACGGCGGTGATGAAAATCGGCGCGCTCGACGGCGAACATATCGCGCTTGACGTGAGCTTCGAGGGCGCGCTGCCGCGCAACCTTCCGTTCGCCTCGCTGCGCTCCATGTACATCACCGAATCCAACAATGACGCGGCGCGCATCGCCTGGAAGCCCAAGGGCGAAAAGCGCTGGGGCGAAGTCTCGATCATGGATTTCAAATCAGCGGAGGCGACTGAGATCTGGGCGGGGCGAACCGCTTTGTCGCGGCACAACACGTCGGCGCCGGACATGATCTTCGGCGCCTTCAAGGCGCAGGCGCGCAAGTAGGCCGTGAGCGAAAAAGCGCAACGCCTGACCCTGCTGGACGCGGCGCGCGGCGGTGCGCTCGTCGCCATGGCCGTCTATCATTTCATATGGGATCTCGGATTCTTTGGCTTCATTGAATCCGCCCGCCTGCAAGAGGCGTGGTTCAAAGGTTTCGGCCATTCTATCGCTATCGCGTTTCTCGCCATTGTCGGCCTGAGCCTTGCGCTGGCTGCGCGCGGGGGACTCGACCTTCCGGCCTATTTCCGGCGCGTCGGCCTTGTCTTCGCCGCGGCGATGGCCGTGACGGCGGCCACCGCCTTCGCCTTTCCAGATTCTTTCGTCGCGTTCGGCGTGCTTCATTGCATCGTGGCGGCAAGCCTCCTCGGCTTTTTTCTGCTTGAGCGTCCATGGCCAGTGATCGCAGCCGCAGGTCTCATTGTGGTCTTTCTGCCTCTCGCCATTGAAGCGCCTTCCCTCGACGCGACGAACTGGTGGTCGGGCCTTGGGGCGACGGAGCCGCGCAGCAACGACTGGCGGCCGTTCTTCCCATGGGCGGGCTTCACGCTCATCGGCCTTGCGTGCGGCAAATGGGCGCTGGCGCGCGGCCTGCCGTCAACGCTCATCAACTGGCGCGCTGAGGGACGTTTCGCCCGCGCGCTGATATGGGGCGGGCGCCATTCGCTCGCTTTCTACCTTCTGCACCAGCCTGTTTTGTTCGCACTGGTGTTCGCGGCCGCGCAGGTGACCAACCCGCGCCCCGCCCACGTCCCGCAGCCGATTTTCGAGAACGCCTGCGCCACGCAATGCGTCCGCTCGGGCGGCGAGCGCGCGTTTTGCGAAAGCGCCTGCGCCTGCGTCGTGCGCGAGGCGCAAGGCGCGGGCCTGTGGGACAAGGTGGCAGGCGGTCGCATGACCGAGGCGGACCGCACGCGCTACGATGCGCTGACGCGCCAATGCCTGCGCGCGGGGACTGCGCCCTCACCCTGAGGCGTGAGCGCCGGCGCGCGGGGCGAGCATGTCTTGCGGGCGCACAAGCGCGTCGAACGTCGCCGCCGGCACGCCTGCATCGAGCGCTGCCTCGCGCAAGTTCTTTCCACTTTCATGCGCGGCTTTGGCGATCTCCGCCGCTGCGTCGTAGCCGATGGCTGGCGCCAGCGCAGTGACGAGCATGAGCGAGCGTGAGAGGAGATCGGCGAGACGCGCTTCGTTCGCCTGCAAACCCTCAATGCAATGAACGCGGAAGCTCTCCGCGGCGTCTGTAAGAAGACGAATAGATTGCAGGATCGCGTCGGCGATGACCGGCTTGAAGACGTTCAACTCCAGATGACCCTGCGCCCCGGCGAAGGCGACCGTCGCCTGATTGCCCATCACGCGCGCGCAGACCATGGTCAACGCCTCGGCCTGCGTGGGATTGACCTTGCCGGGCATGATCGAAGAGCCGGGCTCATTTGCCGGCAGAATCAATTCGCCAAGCCCCGCGCGCGGGCCGCTGCCCAGAAGACGCACGTCGCTCGCGATCTTGAACAGGCCCGCCGCGAGCGCGGCGAGCGCCCCATGGAGAAAGACAAGCGCGTCGTGGCTGGCGAGCGCCTCGAACGGATTGGCCGCGGGCGTGAAAGGCAGTCCCGTCTCCTGCGCCGCCAGAGCGGCGAAACGCGCCGCGAATTCTGGATGGGTATTGACGCCGGTGCCGACGGCGGTCGCGCCCTGCGCGAGCGCGAAGACGCCAGGCAGGGCCGCCTAGATGCGCTGGGCGCCGAGCCGCGCCTGCGTCGCCCAGCCCGACGCCTCCTGCCCAAGAGTGACGGGCGTGGCGTCCTGCAAATGGGTGCGGCCCACTTTCACCATATCCGCGAAGGCCGCCGCCTTCGCCTCCAGCGCCCCGGCGAGGGCGTCAAGCGCCGGAAGAAGCGCGTCCCGACACGCGTGCGCGACCGCAAGGTGCATGGCTGTGGGAAAGCAGTCGTTAGAGGATTGTCCAAGGTTCACGTGATCGTTGGGATGGACGGGCGAGCGGGCGCCGAGCGGGGCCCCCAGGATTTGGTTGGCGCGGTTCGCAATCACCTCGTTCACGTTCATGTTGGTCTGGGTGCCGGAGCCCGTCTGCCAGACGACCAGCGGAAAATGGTCGTCGAGCAAGCCCTGCTCCACCTCGCAAGCAGCCTGCGCGATGACCTGCGCTGGCGCCTCATCGAGCAGGCCCAGCTCATGATTGACCTGAGCGGCGAGTCGCTTGACGAGGGCCAGAGCGCGCACAAGCGCAAGCGGCATGACCTCGCCGCCGATGCGGAAATTTTCGAGTGATCGCTGCGTCTGCGCGCCCCAAAGGCGGTCCGCCGGCACGGCGACCTCACCCATGGAGTCTTTCTCCATGCGGACGGGGCCCGTCGCCCCATGAGTCGGAAAGCTTGGCATAAAAAAGTCTCCCTTGCAGTCCAGACACTTGAGCTTCTTGCGGCGCAAAGTGGCTTCAAAGCGCCGAAAATATTTTCCAAGCGCGGCGTTTTTTGGCGGAACTTCCGCCGCAGCTTGCGGTTGATCTGCTGACAAGGTTCGGCGCTCGGGGGACGATCTCTCGCCGCGCCCCTCGTCAGCGTCCGGGCCGCGCGCGCCGGATGCTCCGTTTATGGCGTCGAGCAGATGGATTCCTCATGGAAACGGAAAAGCCCCTACGCAAGTCCACCCGCGGTTTCGCTTCGATGGACCCTGAAAAGCAGCGCCAGATCGCGCGCAAGGGCGGCACCAGCGTGCCCAAGGAGAAACGCAGCTTCTCGCGCAATCGTTCGCTTGCCGCTGAAGCCGGTCGCAAGGGCGGGCAAAGCGTTCGCCCCGCCATGCGCAGTTTCTCACGGGACCATGAACTGGCGAGCGAGGCTGGCCGCAAAGGCGGGCACGCCTCCCACGGCGCGCGCGATGGCGAGGCTCGCGACACGGAGAAATAGGACGGCCGGCGCTCAGTCGTCCGGCAGGACATAGGCGTGCGCCGGGTCCGCGGGGGTTCCCTCAAGCGGACCCGCAGCGTCTGGCCGCCAGACGATGAAATCCTCAATGCGGCGGGCGAGCGCAAGATCGCGCGGCGTGACGCCCTGCGCATCGTGGCTCCAGAGCGACACCTCAACCCGTCCCCACGAAATCGCAATGTCAGGATGATGCCACGCCTGTTCGGCGAGATGACCGACGGCGTTGGCGAGCATCATTGCGCTCTTGAAATCGTTGGTCCGATAAACGCGCCGGATGGCCTTAGTCTCGAGGCGCCAGCGCGGCAGCTCTTTGGCCAAGCGGCGCGCGACCTCCGCCGGGTCCATCGCCTCAACATCTGCGCTCACGGCCGCCTCCTGTGCTCATCGCCAATCAGATTTTAGAGCGCAAAGCGGCGCAGGGCCACAAGGCTGCGCGCAAGATCCTCCGCAAGAACCGCCAGAAAAGCATCGCCATCCGTCGAGAGACGGCGGGGACTCGCGGCCCGCCAGGCGAGGCAACGCGCAAAAACGCGGCGTGCGCCTATATTGCCGGCCGCGCTCCCAAGCCCGTGCAGCATAGCGTGAAAGCTTTCGTAATCGCCCGCACGAAGGGCGGCGCTGAGCGCCGGCGGCGTCATGGCGCATTCAATCGCGAATTGATCGAGCAGGCCTGAAAGAAAATCTGCGCCCCCGAGCTGCACCAAAGCACCAACGGCGGCCTCATCAACGAACGGCGCGTCGCAGGCGAGCGACGGATCAGCGAGGCTCTGCGCTTCGCGCAGCGGGGACGCACGCGCGATCATGACGCGGCCCGTCGCAGGGGATCGACGCTGCCCGAGAGACGCGGATGGGACGGGCGCTTACGCTCAAAGCCCGATGGAAAGGCCGCCGCATCGAGGTCGGTCACGTCGATGGAGCAGGTCAAGACGCCCGTCACCTCGCCATCGCCGATGCGCAGCGGCGTCTTTTCCGTGACGAGCAGCCGCGGACGCCCGAGCACGTCCACGGCGCGCTCAAAAAAGCGCTCGGTCTGCACGAGGCCCGCCGCCACCCCGCGGTCGCGCTCAGCGTGGTCGGCTGCGCGGGTCGCCCCGAAAAGCCGGGCCAAAGGGCGGTCGGCCACGTCCGCAGCCTCGCAACCCGCGAAGGCCGCCTGCTGCGCATTGACGAACAGAACGCAGCCCTGCCGATCGGTCGCGCTGATCATGCCGGGGAGCCGCTCGATCACGCTAGCCATGCGCGCCCGTAATTCAAGAAGCGCGCGCGCCTGTCTTTCCTCCAGCTCGCGCCCGCGCGAAGCCGCCGCCGCAAGTTCACGCGCCTTGTGGGCAAGCTGGGTCTGGCTTCTGTACATCCGCAGGAGATTGCGGGCGCGGGCCACGAATTCATGATGATCGACCGGCGCCGTGAGAAAATCCGTCGCCCCCGCTTCAAGCGCGCGCAGGCGGAATTGCCGCTCCTCATGGATCGTCACGACGATCACAGGCACGTCGGCCGCCCCGGGCAGGCGGCGAAACCTGCGCACGAATTCCGCGCCGTCCCAATGCGGCATGCGATAATCGGTGACGACCAGATCCGGCGTTTCGCGCTCCAACGCGGCCAAAGCCTCGCGAGGGTCGGCGAACATACGCAAATCGACGTCCGCCTCCACCTTGGCGGCGAGTCTTGCGAACACGCTCCTGTTGATGAGCCTATCGTCGACAATGACGATGAGGGGCATGGCGATCTCCGGACGATCTCTCCCGCCGGGAACGCCCGGCGCGCGCCGGCGCATGCGCCCCGGCGCGTTCAGACTGTCACCTTTGAATTAACTTCTGCCTATCGCGCCACAGCTCAGGGGCGGCCTACGCTGACGTAGCGAAACCCGCGCCGGCGCATGTCGGCGGGACGGTAGATGTTCCGCAGGTCCACCACGACGGGCTCAGCCAATGCGGCGCGGACTCGTTCGAGATCCAGCGCTCGGAACGCGTCCCATTCCGTAACGATGACCAAAGCATGGGCGCCTTCAACGCAGGAATAGGGGTCTTCGCAGAATTCGACGCCCGGAAGGAGCGGACGCGCCTGCGCCATGCTCTCAGGATCGAACGCGCGCACACGCGCGCCCATGGATTGCAAGGCAGGCGCGATGACCAGAGAAGGCGCATCGCGCATATCGTCGGTGTTTGGTTTGAAGGCGAGCCCGAGTACGGCGATCGTCTTACCGGTCACGGATCCGCCGCAGGCTTCGAAAACCTTGTCGGCCATGCGCCGCTTGCGCGTCTCGTTGGCCGCGGCGACCGTCTCAACGATGCGCACGGGAGCGCCGGCCTCCTGCGCCGTTCGCACGAGGGCGAGCGTGTCTTTCGGAAAGCAGGAGCCGCCATAGCCCGGCCCCGCGTGGAGGAATTTAGACCCGATGCGGTTGTCGAGACCAATACCGCGCGCAACGTCCTGAACGTTCGCCCCGACCTTCTCGCACAGATCCGCTATTTCGTTGATGAAGGTGATCTTGGTGGCGAGGAAGGCGTTCGCTGCGTATTTGGTGAGTTCGGACGTGCGACGGCCAGTGAACAGGATCGGCGGCTGGTTGAGATAGAGGGGCCGATAAACTTCCTCCATCACTTCGCGCGCGCGTTGATCTTCCGCGCCGACGACGATGCGATCAGGCCTCTTGAAATCGCCAATAGCCGCGCCTTCGCGCAAGAATTCGGGATTGGAGACCACGGAGAATTCCGCATCTGGCCGCGTCTCGCGCACGATGCGCTCCACCTCATCGCCTGTGCCAACCGGCACGGTCGACTTGGTGACGATGACGGTGTAGCCGTTCAGGGCCGCCGCGATCTCACGCGCCGCGCCATAGACATATGATAAATCGGCGTGCCCGTCGCCGCGGCGGGAGGGCGTGCCCACCGCGATGAACACGGCGTCGGCTTCGGCGACGGACGTCACCAGATCCGTGGTGAATGACAGGCGCTTCTGGCGCACGTTCGCTTCGATCAGCTCCGGCAGACCCGGTTCGAAGATGGGCGATTCGCCGCGCCGGAGGGCTTCGATGCGCGATTCGTCGCGATCGACGCAAACGACCACATGGCCGAAATCCGCGAAACAGGCGCCGGAGACGAGGCCGACATATCCTGAACCAATCATTGCGATGCGCATGCGGGCCCCTCTTTTCAGCAGCGACGCTTTAGCACTTTTGAGTCGCAGATGGAAAGCTGGATCATGACTGCCGCAGGGTCACGCAAACGAAAACGGGCGGCCAAAGCCGCCCGTCCCCGGTCACCGGTTAACGCCCCGGCTCAGCCGCCGACGTAATTGCCGTATTTGATCAGGTTCTGCTTCTGAGCCTCGTTGCGCGGCGGCAGTTTGAAGAGCTTGTGCGCCGTGCCGCCGAGGATGTTGTGCCTCGCCTTGTCCGACAGGAAGGGAAGATCCCAGATCGTCGAGGGAAGGTCGAAGTCCCAGTGCGGATAATCGGAGGCGTAGAGAAGCTGGGTCTCCGCATTGATCATGCGGAACGTGGTCTCCAGCGCCTCCATGTCCTGAATCTCCATGGGCTGCGATGTGTAATACATTTCGCGCATGTATTCCGAAGGCTTCTTCTTCAACACCGGGCATTCGGAAGGACGCAGCATGTATTCGTGATCGAGGCGCTGCATCAGGAAGGGAATCCAGGCGAGGCCCGCCTCGATCCAGAGAACGGGCAGTTTGGGGAAACGCTCGCCCATGCCGTTCACGACCCAGTTCGTGCAGTGCAGGATGTTGAACCACGAAAAGCCGAGCGCATGGGCCGAGATGAAGCGGTTGCAGCTCTGGAACGTGTTCGAGCCCCAATTGGGACCGGAGTGGAAAGCGATGGCGAGGCCACGCTCCTCAATCGCGCGATAAACCTTCATGTAGGCGTTGTCGCTGACGGACATTTTTTCGCGCACGGACGTGATCATGAACCCGCCGACGCCCTTACGGTCGCCGAAGGTCTCGACCATGCGCAGCGACCCTTCCGGATCGCTGAACGGCAAACACAGCATCGTGTACATGCGGCCATTTGTGTCAGGCAGCGCCTTCTCCGTGACCCAGCGCGCATAGGCCCAGCACAGTTCGAACTCCATCTCCTTCTGGGGATGCAGGCCGACGTTCAGCATGCCGGTTGGGAACAGGCAGGAATAGTCGACGCCCATGGCGTTCATCCAGCGATCACCAAGCTGGGCGTCGCGCTGGCGTTTGTCATCCGTCTTTTCGGAGGCGCGCAGCGGATAGCGCGTGACGCGCCCGCCCATGTCCTGGTAGCCGAAGCCACCCGGCATCACGTTGCCGCGATTGCCCTTGGCGCGGCTGGAGAGGGCGAGCTGCTTGAGCACCTCGTTCTCCATGAAGGGCAGAATTTCGGAGAAGTTCTCATTCTCATAGTGATGGGCGTCGGTGTCGACGATGAGCACGTCGTCGAAATTGCGATCCTTCACCTGTTTGGCGGCATGCGCGAGAAGCTTCGTCGTGTTCAGCTCTTCAACGGTGACGCGGCGGCCGCGGTCTGCGATGAGGTCCATGGGTGTCCCCTTTTCGTTTAATGCTTGTTGTTGTCAGCGTTTGTTCAGGCGTATTGAGTCAAACATGCGTCGTCTTTTCAGGAGCCTCAGCCCGAGCTCCAACTCTGCCACATGCCGAGCTCGAAGACCTGCAAGTCAACGGCTTTCAGCAAGGCGCCGCACATCACCATCACATCGGTCGCTGTGACTGGCGCGCCGCGCGCAGTGAGAATGGGATAGCGCTCGCCCATTTCATGATTGGCGGCGTAGAGACGGCACAACGCTGCGGCGAGCGCCTGCTGCGCGTGCGGCTGCACTTTGCCGAGTTCATCGCGCGCGAGGCAGGACTCAATCATCGCGGCCACGCGCAAGGCGTCCTTTGTCTCCTGCGTCTCCGCCATTGGCGCTGGCGCCGGGATCCGCCGCAACACCTCGACCTTGCGCGCGGGCGTGGGCGCGGATGGCGCGAAGGCGCTTCCTTTCTTCTCCTCCAGCTTGCGCAGCGCGGCCGAATTCGGCTTCACGCCGCCCGCCATCGCCTTAAGAAACGCCGCCTTCTGCGCGGACGTTGGCTCGCTATCGCCACCGGCGCGCGCGGTCTTACGGGGCGCGGCTTTTTTCGCAGCGGGTTTCTTTTTGGCGGCGGCGCGGGCTGGCGATTTGCTCGCCTTGCGGGCGGGCGCTTTCGCGCCCTTAGGCGAGGACATAGACCTCGTCCCCCTTCTGCACGACTTCGTACTTGCGCAGCTTGATGCGCCGGTCAGCGACGTGCTCGCCCGTCTTCATGTCGTATTCATATCCATGCCACGGGCAAACGAAGTTCATGTCCGATTCATGGAAGTGCAGACCCATCGACGTCTTGTCGTCGCGCAGGGGCTCGATGACGCGGGCGATCGTAAGGCCCTCGCAGGCCGGGCCGCCCTGGTGGAGGCAATAATTGCTGTAGGCGTAGAAGGCGCCTTCGTGACGGAACACGCCGATTTCATCCTCGCCGATGCGAATGATCTGGCGTTCGCCGTTCTTGAATTCAGAAGCTTTGCCGACAAATTGCTCCGCCATGGAGTCGTCTCCCAATCAGTTCATTCTTGTCTGGACGGCGCGGGCCATCGCTTGAGCGACATACTGCGCTGGGCCGCATGAAAGGTCCAAAGCATTTTCTTTGGGTCTGACCAAAGATTTTATTTTATCGAAAGCCGCGCGCATAGGGCGCGACGCGCCCCAGAAGGCTTTCGACCGTATGGTCAAGGTAAGTCTCAAGCGCGGCTTCGCTCGCGATGGCCTCGCGTTCGGCCGGCCGCACCACGTAAAGGGTGCGGGTGAGAGCCGGCCGGTCGATCCGGCGCGCCACAAGGGCGCCGCTGCGCAATTCCTCGGCCGCCAGGCTGAAAGGCATGACGCTCGCCGCCTCCCCGCGCAGGATCATCGCCCGCATGGAGGAGACCGAATGGACCTCATAGGCGAGGCGCAGGGTCAGCGACAGACGGCGGGCCTCGGACTCCACAATGCGGCGGATGACGCCTCGGGCGCCGGCGATGACGAGATCGTGCTCGAGCGCCTCCGCAAGACTCACGCTTTCGCCGGGCGGCGCCTTATGCGGCGCGGTGACAAGCAGCAGATCTTCCTCCAGAACGGCGCGCCGATCGAGGCCGGGGGCGTCCTCCACATTGTAAAGAAAAGCGACGTTGACCTGCCCACGCTGCAAGGCGTCGAGCAAGACCGGCGTGCGCTCCTCCACGAGGCTGAGAGAGACATTCGGCATTTCCGCCCGCGCGCGCGGCAATAATTCAGAGCCCAACATCAGCACCATGCTGGGATTAACGCCAAGGGAGACATGGTCGTGATCGCGTCGGCCGAATGCGCGCACATCAAGACGGGCGCGGTCGACGTCCGCCAGAATGGCGCGCGCGCGCTCTTGCAACAGTCGCCCGGCTTGCGTGGGCGCCACGCCGCGCGAATGACGCAACAGAAGTTTGACGCCGAGCTCCTCCTCCAGCAGGCGGATCTGCGCGCCAAGAGCCGGCTGCGCGAGGCCCAGCCGTTCGGCTGCGGCCGACATGCTGCCCGCCTCAAGAATCTTCACGAAATAGGAAAGCTGGCGGAAATTGATTGTCGCGCTCCCTTAGAGAACGGGCGTGCTATGCGTATGCACATGGCCATCGTCGCCATGGCTGTGATGCTCGACATCGACGCGTACAGGGACAAGATTGATCTGGCCAAAACGCACGCCGCGTTCGGCGATGACGTTTTCTGCAAGCTTGCGCACGGCGGATGTTTCACCTTTGAGCAAGGTGATCTCAAGACAATGACGATGATCGAGGCGCGTACGCATGGAAGAGATGGTTAGATCGTGATGATCATGCTGCGCCCGGTCGAGCCGCATGGCGAGGTCGCGTCCATCGTAATCATAAACATAGGAGACCGCCGCCACGCAATAAGAGGTGGGCGGCGCGCCCTGCGAGCGCACGAGCGCGTCGCGCACAAGGTCGCGGATCGCCTCCGAGCGATTGCTGTAACCGCGCGCCTCCATGAATTCGTCGATCGCCTGCGCGATGCTGTCGTCGAGGCTGATGGTCAGACGCTGCATTCCGCCCTCCCGCGGTCCGGCGTTGTCATGTCCCTCATTATCAGGCGCGCCCGCCTGGCGACAACAGAATCACGCAGGCTCAAGCCCCCGCGCCCCTTCGGCCAGAAGACGCCGCACATAAGATGCATAGGAACGGGGCGTGCGCAGGACGAAAAGATCCGTCCGCAGGCGCCACAACAGAACCGGCGCCTTGCCGAACAGAGTGCGGACACAGGCGCCCGGCGCGAATGCGCGCGCATCGAGATCGACCATGACGCCGCAGGCGAGCAGTCGCTCCGCCGCCGCGCCTTCAAGCTCCAGCGCGACTTCGGAGGCGCTTGTCTCGACAAGCGCATGCGCCTGGCCTGCGAGCGCGCCTTGCAGACGGGAGCCCGTTTGCGCGGACCCAAGCGCCAACAGGCGATCTGGCCCCAGCCATAAGACGCTCGTCTGGCCACTCTTTGAGGACGCGCAGGGCTGCGGGCGGGACAATCCAAGAGCCGCGCAAGCCGCCGCCAGCGCAGCCGCTCCGCCGCATATGACGAACGCGCATGAAGGCGCGGCCACGCGCAACACGGCGTCGGGCGTCGTGAGAATCGCGCCGGGCGCAGTGGGAGGCGGCGCATCAACCATGGAGCCGCTCTCCTGCTGGATCATAAAACACAGACGGGACGATTTCCGCCTCGAGGCAGGGCCCATCCAATTGCGTCACGAACACCCGCGCGCCCATTTTCCCGCGGCCGTCCGCGACAAGCGCCAGAGCGATCGGTGCGCCGAGCACAGGCGACAGCCGCGACGTCGTTACATGGCCGAGCGCCGGCGTTCCCGGCGGGGACGCAGACTCCGGGACGACCTGCGCGCCGACGTCCAGAGGACGCGAACCGCGCACACGCAAGCCAACAAGCTGACGGCGACCAGATGCGCAGAGATGCGCCAGTTTAAGCGAGCGCGCGCCAATGAAATCGCCCTTAGCCGCGCCGATGAGGCGAGCAAGCCCAAGATCATCCGGCGTGCAGGCTCCATCCGAATCCTGCCCAACGACGATATAGCCTTTCTCCGCACGCAACACGTCGAGCGCCTCCAGCCCATAGGGCTCAAGCCCGTGGACTGCGCCGCGCGACAGCAACATATCCCACAGCGTCACGGCGAGACTTGCGGGAACATGCAGCTCGAATCCCAGTTCCCCTGTGAACCCCGCCCGCACAAGGCGCACATGAGCGCCCATGAAGGGCGTCTCGCGAAAACTCAAATGCGGCATGGTCGCAGTTGAAAGATCGACGTCCAGAAGGACCGACGACAGAACATCGCGAGCGCGCGGACCTTGCAGAGCAAGGCAAGACCATTGGTCCGTGACGTCGACAAGCCAGACGCGCATGTCCGTGAACTCGGTTTGAAGAAAATCCTCCATATGGTGGAGGACGTGCGAAAGGCCGCCGGACGTGGTGGTGATATAAAACCTGTCATCGGCGAGGCGCATGATAAGTCCATCGTCCATCACGAAACCAGTTTCGTTCAGCATTACGCCATAGCGACAACGGCCCGGCGCGAGACGCGAGAAGTCGTTGATGTAGATCTTATTGAGGAAGGCGAGCGCGTCTGGACCGCATATTTCAATCTTACCCAGCGTCGAGGCGTCAAACAGGCCTGCTGCGGAGCGTACGGCCATGGCCTCCCGCGTGATCGTGCGGGCTTCGCGTTCGCCGGCGCGTGGAAAGAAACGTGCGCGGCGCCATTGTCCTGCGTTCTCAAACACAGCCCCAAGCAAGGCGGCGCGCTCATGACATGGCGTTTCGCGCGCGGGATCATAAAGAGGCCCGCGCCCCATATGAGCGAGCGCACCGAAACTAACGGGCGTGAACGGCGGACGCAAAGTCGTTAGCCCAATGTCCGCAGCTGAACGCCCAGAGAAACGCCCGACAAGTCGCGTAGCGTTGATCGCGCCGGTTTTTCCCTGATCGGCTCCAAGTCCGCTCGTTGTGAAGCGTTTCACATGTTCGATGGAGATGAAGCCTTCGCGCTGCGCGATCTCATAATCGCACGCCTTCACGTCGTTCTGGAAGTCCACGAAGGCGGCGCCTTGCTCGCAAAACGGAGCAAAAGCGCCGGCGCAGGGCCACCCCGTTTCAACCGCATAAGTCATTCCAGCGTCTCCGCCAGCCTTTGCGCCCTCGGCCAGCGCCTGCGCAAGAGACAAAGAGCCGTTACAGGCGCCGACGCATCGTACGCCGGCGTGATCGCCATCAGGCCGGAAGGCGCCCAGCGCCTCATCCCATGCGAGCGCGCCGCGCGTCTGCGCGTAAAGTTGGAGCGTGGGCGTCCAGCCGCCGCTCATGAGCAGAAGGTCGCAGGCAAGGCGCTGAACGCCGGCGGGCGTTTCAATATCCGCCGCATTCACTGCGAGGCGACCGTTCGCACGACGCAGGCGCGCGCCAAGAACAAAGGGAATATCGCACGCGCGCGCGGCCTCCGGCAAAGCGGACGAAACCTCAGCGCGCGAATCCGCAATGAGAGCAATCTCGACGCCTGCATTTTTCAGATCAATGGCAGCGCGCCACGCGCTATCATTTGAACAGGCGACAACGGCGCGCGAGCCGGGCGCAACTCCGAAACGTTTCAGGTAAACACGGACGGAGTCCGCCAGCATCACGCCGGGCCTGTCATTATTCTCAAACACCAGCGGGCGTTCGATGGCGCCCGCAGCGACGATCACGCGCTGGGCGCGCACTTGCCACAAGCGTTCACGCGGGCCCGAGGCCTGATACGGTTGCAGATGATCCGTGAGTCTTTGGACCAGACCAACATAGTTTTGCGCATAAACGCCAAAAGCGGTCGTGCGATTGAGTAGCCGTACATGAGGACGCGCGGCGAGCTTCGCCAAAGCCTCGTCCCGCCATTGCATGGCGGGCGCGCCTTCGATCAACGCTCCGTCCTCGGCGAGAAGAGATCCGCCGAAATCGAAATCCTGCTCGCACAGGATCACCCGTTCTCCGCCAGCGCTCGCAGCCAATGTCGCCGCCAGACCCGCCGGGCCCGAGCCTACGATCAGCGTCTCGCAATGAGCGTAGCGATTGGCGTAAAAATCGACGTCGACGTCGCGCGACGCTTGGCCGAAGCCAGCGGCGCGTCGGATCAAAGGCTCATAAAGTTTTCGCCATGCGCCCGGCGGCCACATGAACGTCTTGTAATAGAAGCCCGCTGGCATCAGCGGCGAGAGGAGATCGTTAATCTCCATCGCATCCCAGCGCAGGGACGGCCAGCGGTTCTGGCTCCTCGCCACAAGCCCGTCGTAAATTTCTACCTGCGTCGCCTGAAGATTCGGCGTGACCCGACCCGGCCCGCGATCAAGTGTGACGAGCGCGTTAGGCTCCTCGACGCCGGCTGAAAGAAGGCCCCGCGGCCGATGGTATTTGAATGAACGGCCGACAAGGCGCACGCCATTGGCGATGAGAGCGGCCGCGAGCGTATCGCCGGCGCGACCCTCATAGACGCGCCCATCAAACTTGAAGCGTACGATCGGCCGGGCGAGGCGCGGTTGCGAAATGACGCTCACGACGGGCCCTCAGAAAAAGTCTGCGCTTCGAGAATGGAATCGTCTCGCGTATTACGCCGCAGAAGAAAGAAGCGGCCGCAGCCATACAGATGGCGCCAGCGCTCTTCGCTCTCGCCCTTCGCATTCCCTCGCGCGAACAGATAATCTGTCCATGCGCGGTCGCTCGCCGCCGCCGGATCGGCCGGGCGGACCAAGCCCGCCTCGCCGCAATAGCGGAACTCCCGCTCGGGGCGCATCTGGCTGCAATATGGACAGGGGATCATCAGCATGAACGGCTCAATGCGACACAGCGGCAGCCGTCGCCTCGTCGATGAGGGCGCCGGAGCGGAAACGATCAAGCGCGAAAGGGGCAATGATGGGATGAGGTTCATTCCGGGCCAGGCTCGCCGCAAACAAATCGCCGGAACCGGGAATGGCTTTAAATCCACCTGTGCCCCAGCCGCAATTCAGCCACAGCCCCGGCACGTCGGTAAGACCTATAATAGGCGAGCGATCAGGCGTCACATCGACGATTCCCGCCCAGCATCGCATCATGCGCAGCCGACGCAGGCAGGGAAACAATTCGCACAGCGAATCGAGCGTGGCGCTCGTGATCTGGAACGACCCACGCTGCGCATAGGAAGGATAGGCGTCCGTTCCCGCGCCGATGACAAGCTCGCCCTTGTCTGATTGCGACATATAGGCGTCGATCGTGTTCGACATGACGACGCAAGGCATGATGGGTTTCACGGGTTCGGAGACAAGAGCCTGCAAGGGAAAGCTTTCGATTGGGAGGCGCAGGCCCGCCATGGAGGCGAGAACACTGGAATGGCCCGCCGCTACAAGCGCGAGCCTGTTCGTCGCAATATCGCCGCGCGTCGTCTCCACGGCGCAGACTGCGCCCGAAGAGTCGCGTCTGATGGCGGTCGCTTCGCAGTTTTCGATGATGTCGACGCCTAGGGCGTCGGCGGCGCGCGCATAGCCCCACACGACGGCGTCATGACGGGCGACGCCGCCACGCGCCTGCCAAGAGGCCCCCAGAACAGGATAACGCGGGGCGTCGCTCACATCGAGAATGGGACAGAGCGTTTTTGCCTGCGCGGGCGTGAGGCTATCGGCATCAATGCCAGCAAGCCGGTTGGCGTGCACATGACGCCGGATGATCTGCATGTCGCTTTCAGTATGGGCGAGCGCCATGACGCCGCGGGGCGAATACATGACGTTATAATTGAGCGCGCTTGATAAACCCTCCCAGAGCTTGAGGGAATGTTCGTAAAGCGCCTCGCTTTCCTCAAACAAGTAATTGGATCGGACGATGGTGGTGTTGCGGCCGGAATTTCCGCCGCCGATCCAGCCTTTCTCCAGCACTGCGACCCGCCGCGCGCCATGGTCGGCGGCAAGGTGATAGGCGGTGGCGAGTCCATGCCCGCCACCGCCGATAATGACGACGTCATAGGCGCGCTGCGGCTCCGGCGAGCGCCATTGCCGCTTCCAGCCGCGATGGCCAGAAAAACTCTCCCGCAGGATCCGCCCAAAAGAAAAACCGCGCATGACCCGCAGAATGCGCGGGACATGCGCGGCGATCAAGCGGCGCAGCGACGACTTCTCATCGCCGCAGACCCGTCAGGTGTTACGGGCGCCCGTCGAGCCCGCGCTGCGCTCGGAGCCCGGCGGGACATGCGCGTCAATGAGGCAAACGCCGCCGGCGTTGAGGATTTCGACGCCCTTTTTCAAGGCCGCCTCCAGCTCCTCAAGGGTCTTGACCGGGCCAATGCCGACAGCGCCCTGCGATTCGGCGAATTTAGCGATGTCGAGCGCAGGGCCGTTCATCGCCTGACCAATCCAGCGGTTTTCGACGCGGCGGTCGCGCTTGCGCGCGATGTTCTCCTGATGAAGCTCGTCGTTGAAGTAGGACTGATTGTTATTGATGATCGCGAGAAGCGGAATCTTGTGCTTCACGGCGGTCCACAGAGCGTTGCCGCCCATCATGAAATCGCCGTCGCCCATGATCGAGACCGTGGGACGCCCAAGATCAGCCGCGGCGAGCGCGACGCCGATCGAAATCGACGGACCAGAGCCGATGCCGCCGCCGCCGTCCTTGCCCATATAGGCGAGCGGGGAACGGAAAGGCCAAAGATCGCAGGGGAACTGGCGTGCGACTGCGGCCAGCGTCACCTGATCGGGATCCTTGAACTGCTTACGCAGCGCGACCGCGATATCCTGCATGCGGATGCGGGACGGATCGGTGGAGGGCGTGAATTGCTTGCGCACCGGCTCGCGCCACGGCGCCTTCTTGGAGGTCGAGCCAAGCGCCGCGAGCAGATCCGAAACGACGCTGTCAGCTGAGGCGGAGATCAGCAGGTCGGCGGGCGGCATGATCTGATAGACCATGTGCGCGCCGTTATGAAGGTGATGATCGAGGGTGACGTTGATCACCTTGCCCTTCATGTTCACGCCGCCCTTGGGGGGGCAGAGCGCGCCGCCAAGGTCGATCCATTCGAGCGCAAGCACGAGATCGGCCTCGCTGATAAGGTCGTGCTGCGGCTTGCTGGGCTGGTTGAAAGGCTCAATGACATGGGCGGGGTGGTCGGTCGGGAAAGCCGAGCCATTCTTGAGATCGCTCATCACGCAGGCGCCAAGCGCCTCAGCGAGCTTGACGCGATTGTCCCAGGCCGCCTGCGAACGTGAGCTGCGGCCGCACAGGATCAACGGCCGCTTCGCCGCTTTCAGCATTTCAATCGCCTTAGCGATGTCGGAGGCCTGCGCGCGCGGGGGCGCAGGCGGCTGGTAGCGGTCAACGTCCGGGATTTCGGGAACCTTGTCGAGCTTCTGCTCACCGAGGCCGGCGTCGAGCACGATGTAGACCGGCGCCTGCGGCTCGGTGCGTGTGGCGACGTTGGCGCGCAACATAGCGTCGACGATCGCGGGCGCGGAAGCCGGCTGGTTGTCGAACTTCACGATGTCGCGGACCATGCCCGCCTGATCGGTCGACGTGTGGATCCAGTCGATCCACGGGCGGCGCTGATTGGAATCGACCGGGCCAGTGGCGCCCATAAGGAACAGGGGCTTGCGGTCGCAATAGGCGTTGAAGATCGCCATGTGGGCGTGCATCAGGCCCACGTTGGAATGGACGATGGCCGCCATCGGCTCGTCGGTGGCTTTCGCATAGCCATGTGCGATGCCGACTGCATGGTCCTCATGCAGGCAGAGCAACATGCCCGGGTCGCGGTTGCCGAGGTGGTTCACGATCGAATCATGCAAGCCGCGATAGCTCGCGCCCGGATTCAGGCTGACGTATTTGAAGCCGAAGCGGCGCAGCATCTGGGCGGCGACGTCGGAACCCCAGGCGATCTTCTCGTCGGGCGCGCCTTCCGGTTTATCGAGATACATGTCGTTTCCTCTTCGATGGAGGGGCGCCGCGCGCAAAGCGCGCCTGAAGGCGCGCCGCTCCTCGGTCTCCCCCGGGCCGTCCTGCGCGCTTGCGCCTGCGGCCTTGTGCGATGGCCGACTATGGCGAGGCGTTCCGGCGAAGGCAAGCCGCAGGGCGAGACGGAGATCAGAAAGGAAGATTGAACACCCGGCTGGGCACAAGCTCACCGCCTTCTACGGCGCCAAACGCCACAGGCACGCCGGCGCATGCGGCGTAGGCGAAGCCGGCCATAGGCGCATCACGTCCGCGCAGAAGGAGCGACTGGCCGCGGCGCAGGCGCGCTGCGCCGTCGCGGTCAACGACCACGCAGGCGAGTTCCGAAAGGCCAGCCTCTACACTGAGGAGATCGTCGAACGGGTTCACGCCTTCCGCCTCAAGCTCCGCCAGCGGCGCAGCGTCATCCTCTGTGAACGGGCCCACGCGCGTGCGGCGCAGGGCGACCACATGGCCGAAGCAGCCTAGCAAACGGCCGAGGTCGCGAGCTATGGCGCGCACATAGGTGCCTTTGCCGCAATGCGCCTCAAACACCGCTTCGTCGACGTCGGCCCGGATCAAGTCCAGCGCATGAATGGTGACAGGGCGCGGCGCCAGAACCACCTCTTCTCCGTCCCGTGCGATATCATAGGCGCGCTCGCCATCCACCTTGATGGCGGAGAAAGCCGGCGGGGTCTGCATGATCGTGCCGATGAAATTGGGAAGAAGGGCCACGACCTGATCAACGGCGGGGCGCAGATCGCTGGTGCGCGTCACGGCTCCGTCGGAATCGTCGCTGTTCGTCTCCGCGCCCCAACGCACGGTGAAACGATAGGCCTTCTGACCATCCTGCACGAACGGCACGGTCTTGGTCGCTTCGCCAAAGGCGACGGGCAGAACGCCCGAGGCGAGGGGGTCAAGCGTGCCGGCGTGGCCAGCCTTCTTGGCGTTGAAAATGCGTTTCAGGCGCGACACCGCATGGGTGGAGGTGACCCCGACCGGCTTGTCGAGAATGAGCCAGCCGTTGATCTCGACGCGTTTGGAGCGTGGCGCGTTCATTCCGGCTGGCCGTCCTGTTTGTCTGGCTGGGGCGCGGAAAGGTCCTGACGCACCTTGGGAGAGTTAAGCAAAGCATCGATCTTGTCCGCATTGTCGAACGCGTCATCAATGCGGAAGCGAATGTCCGGCGCGAATTTCATGTTGATCTTGCGCGCAACCTCGCCGCGCAGGAATTTCCGATGGCCCTCGAGCGCTTCCAGAACCGCCTCGCGGTCAGAGCCGCCCAACGGCATCACATATATCGTGGCGAGCTTGAGATCGGGGCTCATACGCACGCGCGGAACTGTGACCACGTGAGCATCGAGCACGGGATCGTTCAGGGAGCCGCGGGCGAGCAATTCAGACATAGCGTGCCGGACAAGCTCGCCGACCCGCAGCATGCGCTGGGAGGGCTCGCCGCCCTTCTGGTGCGATCTGGACATATCCAACTCCGGCGCGCGCGGATAGCGCCGCACGCAAGCCTCTCATCAAGACAGGATGTTCAAGACAAAGCGGAAGCCGCGCTCACAGGGAGCGCTTCACTTCCTCCACTCGATAGCATTCGATCACGTCGCCTGCGCGCATGTCCTGATAGTTTTCGAAGGCCATGCCGCATTCCTGTCCCGCCATCACTTCCTTGACTTCGTCCTTGAAGCGCTTGAGCGTCGACAGCTTGCCTTCATGGACAACCACATTGTCGCGGATAAGGCGCACGCTTGCGCCGCGCTCGACTCTGCCATCCGTGACGCGGCAACCGGCCACCTTGCCGACTTTCGAAATGTTGAACACTTCGAGGATCGACGCATTGCCCAGCATTTCCTCGCGATAGGTCGGCGCAAGCAGGCCGGACATCGCGCCCTTCACGTCATCCACGAGATTATAGATGATGTTGTAGTAGCGGATCTCGATGCCCGCACGCTCGGCTGCCTCGCGCGCTTCCTTGTGAGCGCGCACGTTGAAGCCGATGACGGCGGCGTTTGAAGCTTCCGCCAGCGTAATGTCGCTTTCCGTGATGCCGCCGACGCCTGCATGGATGATGCGCGCGCCAACCTCCTCGGTGCCGAGCTTGTCGAGCGCGGCTATGATCGCTTCGACCGAACCCTGCACGTCGCCCTTCACGACCAGCGGGAATTCCTTGCGGCCCGCGGTCTTGAGCTGACTCATCATGTCGGCGAGCGAACGGCCCGCGCCCGCGCCACGCGCGGCGGCCTGATCGCGCTTCTGGCGCTCGCGATAATCGGTGATCTCACGGGCGCGCGCTTCGGATTCGACGACCGCCACGCGGTCGCCCGCCTCCGGCGCGCCCGAGAACCCAAGCACCTCCACAGGGAAGGACGGACCGGCCTTCACGACGTTCTTGCCCTGATCGTCGAGGAGAGCGCGCACGCGGCCGGATTGCGACCCCGCGACGATGATGTCGCCAATCTTCATCGTGCCGCGCTGCACGAGCACCGTCGCGACCGGGCCGCGTCCACGATCCAGACGGGCTTCGATGACCGTGCCTTCCGCCGGGCGCTCGGGGTTCGCCTTGAGATCAAGCACTTCGGCCTGAAGCGCGATGGCCTCAAGAAGCTTGTCGAGATTGGTCTGCTTGAGCGCCGAGACTTCGACTTCAAGCGTATCGCCGCCCATGCTCTCCACCTGCACTTCGTATTGCAGAAGTTCAGCGCGGACGCGTTCCGGCTTGGCGTCGGGCTTGTCGATCTTGTTGATCGCCACGATCATCGGCACCTTGGCGGCGCGCGCATGGCTGATCGCTTCAATCGTCTGCGGCATGACGCCGTCGTCAGCGGCGACGACGAGCACAACGATGTCGGTCACCTTGGCGCCGCGGGCGCGCATGGCCGTGAAGGCGGCGTGGCCGGGCGTATCGATGAAGGTGATCGCTTCGCCGCCGGGCGAGCGCACCTGATAGGCGCCGATATGCTGCGTGATGCCGCCAGCCTCGCCGGACACGACGTTCGCTTTGCGGATCGCGTCGAGCAAGGAGGTCTTGCCGTGGTCGACGTGACCCATGATCGTGACGACCGGCGGACGCGAGTGGAGTTCGCCCTCGTCGTCAGCGACGTCGAACAGGCCTTCCTCAACGTCTGACTCAGCGACGCGCTTCACCGTGTGGCCGAGCTCCTCAGCGATGAGCTGAGCGGTGTCGGCGTCGAGCACGTCGGTGATCTTGTGCATCTGCCCCTGGCGCATGAGCAGTTTGATCACGTCCACCCCGCGCTCCGACATGCGGTTCGCGAGCTCCTGGATGGTGATCGTCTCGGGCAGAATGACTTCGCGCGACAATTTTTCTTTCTGCTGTCCGCCGCCGAAGCCCTTGAGGCGCTGCACGCGGCGACGGAAGGCGGCGACCGAGCGCGTACGCTCTTCTTGCTCGCCGGTGGCGGCGGCGACCGTCAGACGGCCGCGGGATTTCTGATCCGCCGCGCCGCGCGAAGGACGCGGAACGGGCATGACGACCTTGCCAGGCATGCGACGCACCGCGCCACGCTCATCGTCAGCGGGCGCGACGGGACGCGGTCCCGCGCCAACAGCGGGGCGGGGCGCAGAAGGCGCGGACGGCGCGGCCACGGGACGCGCGGCGGACGGCTCATCTCCGAGGCGGCGCTTGGCCTCCTCCTCGGAGCGGCGGCGCGTTTCCGCCTCCTGCTGGCGACGGGCCTCCTCTTCGCGCTTGCGCGCTTCGGCGGCTTCCCGCTCAGCGCGCTCCTGCGCTTCGCGTTCGGCGCGGACTTTCGCGTCTATCTCAGCCTGACGGCGCTCCTCCTCCTCGCGGCTCTTTGCGCCGAGGAGAGCGCGGGCGCGGGCCTCGCGCTCCTCGTCAGTGAGGGTGCGCAGGACGACGCCTGCGCCGGCGGCGGGTTTAGAGGGAGCGGACGCCGGCGCGCCGGCCGCTGGCTTGGCGGCGCGACCCGAAGGGCTCTGGGCGGGAGCGGCGAGCTTGGCCGGGGCCGGAGGCGCGACCGGGGCGGCGGGCGCTTCCGCGCGAGCCACCGGGGCCTCGCCGCCAATGGCGCGACGCTTGACCTTCTCCACCACGACCGCCTTGGTGCGGCCATGGGAAAAGCTCTGCTTCACGACGCCCTGCTCGACCGGACGCTTCAGGGTCAGCGTCTTGGCCGGGGCGACATGCAGCGTCTTCTCGCCAGGGTTCTTCGTATCGTTCATCCGTCCAGTTTCCCGGGGCTTAAGCCCCCGCTCGTCGCTTACTCGGACCCACGATCGCGCGCGGGCTGGTCACTTGGTTCGTCCGCGCTCTCGCCGCCGGTCTCCGCTTGCGGAACGCTGTCCTGGGGGGCCGCCTCGGCGAGACCGCCCGCGCGATAACGGGCGAGCCTGCGGCATCGCGCCAGAAAAGCGTCGCTTGCGGCGCCTTTACGAAGCGCAGCATGTATCACATTTGTCCGGCCCAATGCCAAATCCAATTGGCCTGAGTCGAACAATTCGACGCGCGGCGTCTCCCCCGCCGCCTCCGGCCAGCGCCGAAAGAGGGCCGCGACGATCTTGCGCGCCCCATCGGGGCTCCCGTCCTTCGCCTCGATCAAGGCAGCTGGAGCGCGCTGGGCGATCTCCTGCTCCACCTTGAAAGCCCCGGCGAGGACGAATCCCGCCTTGTTGGCCATGGACAGGCTCTGGAGCGCGTCCTTCACGAGAAGGGCGTCCACCAGATCCGGCAAGTCTCCGCCCGCTTGCGCAGGCGCCTTGAAGCCTCGGGCGAATGCCTTGCGATGCACCGCCTCAGCCACCGCGTCCCGGCTCGCCTGCACCCATGCGCCCCTGCCGGGGAGCTTTCGGCGCAAGTCCGGAACCACGACGCCATCGGGCGAGAGGACGAAGCGCAACAGATCGTCTGGCGCGAGTTTCGCGCGCGTAATGAGACAGGTGCGCTCCGATCCTTCCGGACCTTCGCCCTGCTGCGTCTGTTTACGCGAACCCACGCCGCGAACCACACGTCCCTCCGATCAGCCCTCGGCCGCCTCGCTCGAATCTTCGGCAGCCGCCTCGACCCAGCCCGCACGAACGCGCGCCGACATGATCATCGCTTCGGCCTCCTCGCGGCTGATTTCGAGCCCGTCGAGGAAACCTGCGTGTTTCACGCTCTCTCCGTCCTTGCGCTCGCTCCAGCCCACGAGGTCGTCCGTGGCGCAACCCGCCAGATCCTCGATCGTCTTCACGTCGTTTTCGCCGAACTTCACGAGCATCGCCGACGTGACGCCGTCGATTTCCTTCAATTCATCGGCGACGCCAAGTTCGCGGCGACGCCCGTCCAGCTCGGCCTCGATGCGCGCAAGGTGCTCGCGCGCCCGGTTTTGAATTTCCTCAGCCGTCTCCTCATCGAAGCCCTCGATGGAGGCGAGCTCGGCGATTTCGACGAAGGCGAGCTCCTCCACAGAACGGAAGCCTTCAGCGGCGAGCAATTGGCCGACGACTTCGTCGACGTCGAGCGCCTCCATGAAGGTCTGCGTGCGCTCGGCGAATTCCTTCTGGCGACGCTCGGATTCCTCAGCCTCGGTGAGGATGTCGATGTCCCAGCCGGTGAGCTGCGAAGCCAGACGCACGTTCTGGCCGCGGCGACCGATCGCAAGAGACAATTGGTCATCCGGCACCACGACTTCAATACGCGAGGAATCCTCGTCCAGCACGACCTTCACGACTTCGGCCGGCTGCAGGGCGTTCACGATGAAGGTGGCGGCGTCGACAGACCACGGAATGATGTCGATCTTTTCACCCTGCAGTTCATTGACCACCGCCTGAACGCGCGAGCCGCGCATGCCGACGCAGGCGCCGACCGGGTCAATGGAGGAATCGCGCGACACGACCGCGATCTTGGCGCGCGAGCCGGGATCACGCGCGACGGACTTCACCTCAATGATGCCGTCATAGATTTCCGGCACTTCCTGCGCGAACAATTTCGCCATGAATTGCGGATGGGTGCGCGACAGGAAAATCTGCGGCCCGCGCGGTTCACGGCGCACGTCATAGACATAGGCGCGCACGCGATCGCCGGGGCGGAACATTTCGCGCGGGATCAGTTCGTCGCGACGGATGATCGCCTCGCCGCGGCCGAGATCCACAATGACGTTGCCGTATTCGGCGCGCTTCACAACCCCGTTCACGATATCGCCGATACGGTCCTTGTACTCCTGATACTGGCGGTCGCGCTCAGCGTCGCGCACTTTCTGGACGATCACCTGCTTGGCGGCTTGAGCGGCGATGCGCGCGAAATCGACAGGCGGAAGCGTTTCAGCGATCCAGTCGCCAACCTGCGCCGCCGGGTTCTTCTTGTGGGCATCGGCGAGATTGATCTGCGTGGCGTCATTCTCGACAAGGTCGACAACTTGCAGAAGCCGCGAGAAACGAATCTCACCGGTCTTTGGATTGATTTCAGCGCGCACTTCGGTCTCCTGACCATAGCGCGACCGCGCTGCGCGCTGCAGTGCGTCCTCAATTGCGCTCAGCACGACTTCGCGCGGAATGGACTTCTCGCGCGCCGTCGCGTCGGCGATCTGCAAAAGTTCAAGGCGATTGGCGCTGACGGCCATAGGTCTGTCCTCCTTCGGACGGTCTGATTATTTCAGGCGACGGGCGCCTGACGGAACAGGTTTGGGTTTGGACTGACGACGGGCGGCGAACCGCCCCGGACCGCGACGCGGGCTCTCGGCCGCCTCGTTCTGCACGTCGTCCGTTTCGGGCGGCGCCTCCATGGCGGCTTTACCGGCGCGCAGGCTTTCGCGAATGAGGGCCTCGGTGAGGACAAGGCGCGCGTCGGAGAGGTCAGCGAGCGGCAGGCGCACGTCGGACTCCTCCTCAGCGCCGGCGTCGATGCGGCGCAGCTTGAGCATGCGCATCGGGCCCTCTCCGTCCAGACCTTCTATCCAGCCGCGGAAACGTTTGCGATTGTAATGCAGACCCTGCATTTCAATTCGCGCCTCGTGCCCGACAGCGCGCAAAATGTCGGACTCACGCACCAGCGGGCGGTCGATCCCCGGTGAGGACATTTCGAGCCGATAGGGCTGGTTGGGCATGGGATCTTCGACGTCGAGGACGGGGGAAATGGCTACGCTTGCCTTCTCGCAGTCGTCCACCGACATGGTCCCATCCGGGCGCTCCGCCATGATTTGGACGACAGGGCCTTGATTTGTCGAAATTTTCACCCGGACAAGACGGTAGCCGAGGTCCTTAAGCACAGGCGCTGCCACCCGCGCCACGCGAGCGGCGGGGCCGGTCTCCATCAGAAATCGGGGTTCGTCGACGTCTGCGACGATCCCGACTCCGGTCACAAGGTCAGCCTGGCCTTCATTCAAGCTTCAGCTCCACGTCCCGCCGCCCTCAGTCGTTCAGGTAATAAAAAAGAGCGGGTCCCGGCGGGGGCCCACTCTCCATAACGATCATCCAAGGATGATCCATATGAGGATTTGATTTTTCTTTTATACCCCAGATGGGACGCAAAAGGCAAGGATGATCGCCGCGCGGGGCCGGCGGACGTATTTCGCCCCGCGCTTTGATCCTGATCGGAAAGCGGGGCCCGCGCGCCTCGACACCGCCAGCTGCGCGCTTTAGGAAGCGCGCTCCACGGCAGATCGGATCAGACATGCTCAAACCCCACACGCGCGGGATGACGGTTCTCCTCGCGTTCATGACCGCCATGGGGCCGATCTCCACGGACCTTTATGTACCGGCGCTGCCGCAGCTGGCTGCAGAGCTGTCGACCACCGCCGCGCGCGTGCAATGGACGCTGTCATCCTATCTGATGGGCTTCGCGCTCGGGCAGCTCGCCTATGGCCCCCTCTCGGACAAGTACGGACGCAAGCCGCTGCTGCTTGCTGGATTCTGCGCCTATCTGATCGGCACCTTCGCCAGCGGCGCCGCCCAATCCATTGAGGCCCTGACGTTTGCGCGTTTTCTGCAAGGCCTTGGCGGCGCGGGGCCTATCATCATTTCGCGCGCCATCGTGCGCGATATGTATGAGGGCGCGCGCGCCGGACGTGAATTGTCGCTCATGAGCACGATCATGGGCGTGGCGCCCATCGCATCCCCCATGCTTGGCGGATTTCTCGTCGTCTGGTTCGGCTGGCGCGCAGGCTTCGTCGCGATGTTTTGCATCGTTGGCCTGATCGCTTTGTGCGCGCTTTTGTTCCTTCCCGAGACCCTGCGCGAGCGACAAAAGGCTCCGCTCTCCTTGCGGCTCATATGGGAGAGTTTCCGCATCGTCGCGCGCAATCCGGTATGGCGCGTTTACGCATCGCTGCAAGCGCTGGGACATACGGGTCTGTTCGCTTTCGTCGCCGCGTCTCCCTTTGTGCTGCAAAACGTGATGAAGCTCACGCCGGTTCAATTCGGCCTCGGCTTCTCCGCGTGTTCTGTCGCCTTCGTGAGCGGCGCGGCGCTTGGGTCACGCCTTGTCGGACGCCGCGGGCTCGACGGGGTGATTGGTCTAGGCGTCGCCTGCCTTGGCGGGGGCGGCGTTTTGCAGACGCTCGGTCACTTCGTTTTCCCCGGCGACCCGCTCGCGCTGTTCATCCCTGAACTGCTCTATTTCTTCGGCATTGGCCTCACATTGCCGCAATCCATCGCCGGCGCGCTTTCGCCATTTCCCGAACGCGCAGGCGCCGCCTCCTCTCTACAAGGCAGCGCGCAAATGACCTTCTCCGCAGGCTTCAGCCTGATGATCGTCGCGCTCATCCGCGACGACGCGCTGCCGCTCGTTCTGACGACCCTGTCCATGGGCGGAGGCTGCTGGCTGATCTTCATGGCGAGCGCCGGTCTTCGGCGGCGCGCGCGAAAAGCCTGAGAAAAGCCTCAGGTTTTCAGGCCACCGCGTCGAACGCGTCGATCAGCCGCGCGATGTCCTCCTCGCGCGAAAGACGATGGTCGCCGTCTTTTATGAGCGTGATTGCGACCGGATCCTCCGCAAGGTGCTCCACAAGCAGCAAGGCATGCTGATACGGCACGTCGGGATCCTGCATGCCTTGCAGGATATGGACGGGCGCATGAGCGCGGATAGGCGCATCAAGCAAGAGATGCGAACGACCGTCTTCAATCAGCCGCCGAGTGATCGAATGAGGCTCCGGCGAATAAGCGGACGGGCGCAGCCAGACGCCCTTTTCCTCCAGATCGCGACGGGCCGCAGGCGGTAGTTTGGGCCACATAAGCGCTTGAGTGAAATCCACGGCGGGCGCGATCAGCACAAGACCGGCGAGACGTTCGGCCTCTCCGGCCTGCGCAAGGGCGCGGGCGACAAGCAAAGCGATCCAGCCGCCCATGGAGGAGCCGACGAGGATCTGCGGCCCTTCCGTCCGCGCGCGGAAAACGGCGAGGCTCTCCTCCAGCCAGAGGCCGATCGTCCCATCCTCGAAACGACCGCCGGATTCGCCGTGGCCGGAGTAATCGAAGCGTAGAAAGCCACGCCCCTGCGCCCCGGCGTGGGCGTCGAGGCGCGCAGCCTTGGTCGAGAGCATGTCTGAGCGGAACCCGCCAAGCCATACGCCGCCGGGCCGCGTGTTTTCGAGGGCCGCGGCGGTCTGTCGATAGGCGATACGGCGCGCGGGCTCGCCCGCCTCCAGAAAGGAGGGCGGCCCGATTTCATGGGGAGGGACGAGGTTTGCCGTTTCGTTCACGCACGCGTTCCTGTAGATTCGTCGTGATTTTGCTTCGCCGCTTCGCGGCGACGCGTCACTTCTAGCATGAGGCGCAAGGGAGAGCATGCGGCCCGGACTGATCTCGCCGCGATCCGGCGCTTCGGTCCTCGCCGGCCGCACGATCCTCCAGATCATCCCTGAATTGAACGCCGGCGGCGCGGAGCGCACGGCGATCGACGTGGCGGCGGCGCTGGCGGACGTGGGCGCCCGGCCGCTGGTGGCCAGCGAGGGCGGCCGGCTCGTCAGCGAACTGCAGGCGCTCGGCGGGGTGTGGATTCCATTTCCCGCGCGCACGAAAAATCCGTTGCGCATGGCGGCCAACGTGGGGCGTCTCAAGGACGTGATCCGCCGGGAAAAGGTGGACGTGATCCATGCGCGCTCCCGCGCCCCCGCGTGGTCAGCGCTCGGGGCGGCGCGTAGCCTGAGTAAGCCGTTCGTAACCACTTATCACGGCGCTTATGGCGCAAACAGCCAGATCAAGGCGTTCTACAATTCGATCATGGCGCGCGGCGATGTCGTCATCGCGAATTCGCACTACACCGCCGAAATGGTCGCGACGCTCTATCCGGACAGCGCGGGCCGGATCGTGACGATCCACCGCGGCACGGATATGCGGGTCTTCGCGCCCGAGGCCGTGAACCCTGCGCGCGTCCAGAAATTGCGGGCGCAATGGGGCGTTCAGCCTGACGAGCGGGTCGTGTTGCTGGCGGCGCGCCTGACCGGATGGAAGGGCCAGCGCGTTCTGATTGAAGCGGCCAGAAGCCTGAGCCAAGACCCGGCCTTCGCCAATGTGCGCTATGTGCTCGCCGGCGACCCGCAGGGCCGCGCCGGCTATGTAAAGGAGTTGGACGCGCAGATCTTGACGGCCGGTCTTGCCGGCCTGGTCCTGCGGGTGGGACATTGCGAGGACATGCCCGCGGCCTTCCTCGCGGCCGATTGCGTGACGGTGGCTTCAACGCAACCGGAGGCGTTCGGGCGCTCAGCAGTGGAGGCGCAGGCTATGGGCAGCCCGGTGGTCGTCACCGATATTGGCGCCGTCCCTGAAACCGTGCTGGCGCCGCCAGAAACGACGGAAGAGGCGCGCACGGGCTGGCGCATTCCGCCGGACGACGCGCAGGCCCTCGCCGGCGCCATCGCCCACGCGCTCAGTCTGGGGGCGAGCCAACGCGACGCGCTGGCCCTGCGCGCCCGAGCCCATGTGGAGGCGCATTTCTCCCTGCCTAAAATGTGTGCTGAGACGCTGGAGGTTTACGCCGCCCTGCTGGAAAGACGTCGGCCCAACCTCGCTTCCTGACCACTCAAGGCATGCGGCGGAGTCGCGCAGAAGCCATATCTCGCGATTCTTGCGCCAGGCGAGTTGACACCCGCCCTCGCAACGACGATTTCTTAGCCGGGTTCTGAAACGGGCGGCCGCGGGCCGCGCCGGCCTCAGGGTCCGGCTTATTCATCAAAGGAGATCCGACCATTCGCCGTCCCATGAAAGCGCCCGTCGCACCGCAAAAAGACGGGCCGCGCACCAACCGCGAAATTCGCGCCCGCGAGGTGCAGCTGATCGATCAGGAAGGCCGCAACCAAGGCGTCGTGGAGATCGCCGACGCGCTGCAGCAGGCCGAGGACGCCGGACTGGATCTCGTCGAAATCGTCCCCAACGCCACGCCTCCGGTCTGCAAGATCCTCGATTACGGCAAATTCCGCTTCCTTGAGCAGAAAAAAGCCGCCGAGGCCCGCAAAAAGCAGAAGGTGGTCGAGATCAAAGAGATCAAGCTGCGGCCCGGCATCGACGATCACGATTACGAAACCAAGATGAAGGCTGTGCGCCGCTTTTTCGAAGAGGGCGACAAGGTTAAGATCACCCTGCGCTTTCGCGGCCGCGAGATGGCGCATCAGGACATCGGTTATCGCCTGCTCGAGCGGGTGCGCAACGAGACCGCGGCTATCGCCAAGGTCGAGGCGGCGCCGTCGATGGAAGGCCGCCAGATGATCATGGTGCTCGCGCCGAAGTGAGCCGCGTTTCCTTCGTGCTTCAACAAGGCGTCTCTCCCGAGAGGCGCCTTTCTCATTTTCAGCGTCCTCGTTCAGCGTCCTAGCCTCCGCCGCCCGACCTGACACCTGACGCCCGTGCATGATATGGGCAAGAAAACGTCGGGAGGTCGCAGTCGCATGTCGCAGGACTCGGGAGCCGCGCAAGCGCCGGAGCCGCTCACGCATCGACAGGCGCTTGGCGTCGTCGCCGCCGTCCTTCCAACGGTCTTTATGTCTTCGCTCGACCAGACGATCGTCGCGAGCGCTCTTCCGACGATTGGTCACGCATTTGGCGCGACAGAACATTTGTCCTGGGTGGCTTCGGCCTATCTTCTGACGCTCACAGCCACTACGCCTCTCTTTGGGAAACTAAGCGACATTCACGGGCGACGGCTCGCCTTACGCTGGGGTTTGCTTTTGTTCATGGCGGGCGGCGCGGCCTCCGCGCTTGCGCCCAATCTCGCTGCGCTGATCTTCGCGCGCGCCGTGCAAGGAATCGGCGCCGCAGGGCTTACGTCGCAGGCGCTGACCATTCTCGGCGACGTGGCCGCGCCGAAAGAACGCGCGCGTTACTACACCTATTATTCTCTCGTTTACACGACTGCAGGGGGTGTAGGGCCTGCGCTGGGCGGCTGGTTTGCGGAGCATGTGCATTGGTCGCTCGCCTTTTGCGCGACCACCCCGTTAGGTTTCGTATCGCTGATCTGGTGCGAGCGCGTTTTGCGCGCACTGCCGACGCAGCGTCGCAGTCATACGCTCGACGTGCAGGGCGCGGCGCTCATCATCGCAGCGAGCTCAACTTGCATGTTCGTCATTAGCGCTGGCGGCAAGACGTTTTCCTGGACGTCATGGGAAATCATGTTTGCAGCGGCGTTCTCTGCTTGCGCGTGGGTCGCTTTCGCCCTCAGGCAGAGCCGGGCGCGCGAACCTCTCATCCCGCCCCATCTCCTTCGCAGCAGCATCGTGCGCACCGCAATCGGGGCGAGCGCTTGCGGCTGGGGAGCTGTGATCGGCCTTAACATTTATCTGCCGCTTTATCTGCAAGCCGTGCACGGACTCTCACCTGCTGAGTCAGGCGTGCAGATGATCGCCTTCATGGTGATGGTGAACCTTGGCGCGCTTATGGGTTCGTCCGCCGCCGCGCGCATGGATCGCTACAAACTCTATCCGATTGCAACCAACATCATTTGCGTCGCCGGAATGGCCTGGCTCGCTCTTCATGCGGACGCGATCTCGCCGATGGCCTTCCAACTTGTGCTCCTGTGCGTCGGCCTCGGCTTTGGCCCTATGGCGCCGGTGGTGACGGTGGCGGTGCAGAACAGCGTGCCACCGTCGGACCTTGGCGCGGCGACGTCAACGCTGAGTTTCGGACGCGGATTGTTCGCCGCCGTGCTGGTGGCGGCGCTTGGGGCGGTCGCGCTCGAGCCGGCTGCGGCGGCCCTGTCGGCTGGAGCCGACGCGCAGACGCAAACGGCGGCGATCAGCGCATTCCGCCTGTTGTTCTGGATGACGACCGCAAGCTTTGCTTTAGGGTTGGCATGTTTCATCGCGATGGAGGAAAGGCCCTTGCGCAGTGGGCAAGGGGGGAAAGCATAAGGACCCGGCCTTTCTCACCGAAGCGCATACGCCCTGTCTTGATCGGCAAGGGGATTCCTCCTATAAGCGCGGCTTCGAACCGCCCGGCCGAAGGGCTGCCGTGGCGGTTCTTTTTCGCTCATTCCGATGCGAACGGGTGCGCGCCAAGGGGCGCGAGGCCCGCAACCTACTGAGGCCAAAGGCCGAAGGAGAGCCAAATGCCCAAGCTGAAGACGAAGTCTGGCGCGAAAAAGCGCTTCAAAATCACCGGCACCGGCAAGGTGGTTTACGCCCAGGCGGGCAAGCGCCACGGCATGATCAAGCGGACCAACAAGCAGATCCGGAACCTGCGTGGAACGAACGTCCTGTTCAAAACGGACGGCGACAACATCAAGAAGTACTTCCTGCCCAACGGCTGAAGTCCTCTCCCGCATCCAATCTGCTCTTTTCTGAAGGAAATCCGCAATGGCACGCGTCAAACGGGGCGTCACCGCCCACGCCAAACACAAAAAGACCCTCAACGCAGCGAAGGGCTTCCAGGGTCGCCGCAAGAACACGATCCGCGCTGCGAAGGCCGCCGTCGACAAGTCGATGCAGTACGCCTATCGTGATCGCAAGAACAAGAAGCGCACCTTCCGCGCGCTCTGGATCCAGCGCATCAACGCCGCCGTTCGCGAGTTCGGCCTGACCTACAGCGCCTTCATCAACGGCCTGTCGCGCGCCGGCATAGAAGTTGACCGCAAGGTCCTCTCCGAAATGGCGATTCACGAACCGGCCGGCTTCAAGGCGATCGTGGAGAAGGCGAAAGCCTCGCTGCCCGCCGCCGCCTGAGCGGCGTGGCCTTAAACCTCATGCAAAGGCCCGCCTCGGCGGGCCTTTGCATTTTGGGCCGTTTCTCGACAAGCCCGTCCGCCCGTGGCAAAAGCCCGGCGTCTTTCCCCAGATCGGCGTTCCGTCCATGTCTGACCTGAAACAACTTGAAGCTGAAACGCTTGCCGCCATCGCCGCAGCAGCAGATGAAGCTGCGCTCGAATCCGTGCGCGTGGCCGCTCTCGGCAAGAAAGGCTCCATCTCAGCCTTGCTCGCCACGCTCGGCAAAATGTCCCCGGACGAGCGGAAAACCGCCGGCGCGGCAATCAACGCGCTGAAGGACAAGGTCAGCGACGCGCTGGGTGCGCGCAAGGGCGTGCTCAAAGACGCCGCCCTCGAGGCGCGACTGACGCACGAGACCGTCGATGTGACGCTGCCGACTCGCGAGACCGCAGTAGAGCGCGGTCGCATCCATCCCATTAGTCAGGTGATGGACGAACTCACCGCCATTTTCGCGGACATGGGCTTCTCAATCGCCGAAGGACCAGACGTCGAGAGCGACGACTACAATTTCACGAAGCTGAACTTCCCCGCCGGGCATCCTGCGCGCGAGATGCACGATACATTCTTCTTCAAGCCGAATGCTGCTGGAGAGCGCAAACTTCTGCGCACGCACACATCACCCGTGCAGGTGCGGACGATGTTGGCGAACAAGCCGCCAATCCGCGTGATCTGCCCCGGTCGGACCTATCGCTGCGATTCAGACCAGACGCACACCCCTATGTTCCATCAGGTTGAAGGTCTGGTCATCGACAAGTCTGCGCATCTTGGCCACATGAAATGGATACTTGAGGAATTCTGCAAGGCCTTCTTTGAAGTGCCCAGCGTGAAAATGCGCTTCCGCCCCTCGTTCTTCCCCTTCACGGAACCCTCTATGGAGGTCGATATTCAGTGTCGGCGCTCGGGCGGCGAAATCCGCTTCGGCGAAGGCGAGGACTGGCTGGAGATCCTCGGCTGCGGCATGGTGCACGCGAACGTGCTTCGCAATTGCGGACTGGACCCTGACGAATATCAAGGCTTCGCCTGGGGCATGGGCATAGATCGCATTGCGATGCTGAAGTACGGCATGTCCGACCTGCGCGCCTTTTTCGAAGCGGACGTGCGCTGGCTATCGCATTACGGCTTTCGCCCCTTGGACTTGCCGACGCTCGCAGGCGGCCTGAGCTCATAACAGGAGGGACGCATGAAACTCACTCTCTCCTGGCTCAAGGATCATCTTGAAACGACCGCTTCCCTGGACGAGGTCGTCGAGACGCTCACGCGCATCGGCCTTGAAGTGGAAGGCGTGGACGATCCTTCGAAAACGCTAAAGGACTTCGTCATCGGGCATGTTCTTGACGCCAAACAACATCCCAATGCGGACCGCCTGCGCGTGTGCATGGTGGACGTAGGCGCTGGCGCGCCGGTGCAGGTCGTTTGCGGCGCGCCCAATGCGCGTACAGGCCTTAAGAGCGTTTTTTCGGCGCCGGGAACCTTTATTCCGGGCAAGAATATCACCCTCGGCAAAGGCGTGATCCGGGGCGTCGAATCCAACGGCATGCTGTGTTCAGCGGCAGAGCTTCAACTGTCCGATGATCATGACGGCATCATCGAACTGCCTGAAGACGCGCCCGTGGGGACGCGCTATGTTGATTATGCGCGCCTTGCGGATCCTGTCATCGACATAAACCTGACCCCTAACCGATCAGACGCCGCAGACGTGCACGGCGTTGCGCGTGATCTCGCGGCTGCTGGTCTGGGCAAGCTAAAAGAACATACGATCAAGCCAGTCGCCGGCGCTTTTCCGTGCCCCGTCTCCGTGACGCTTGATCTTGCGGGCGACGACGCGCGTCTCGCTCCGCTCTTCGCGCTGCGACTCGTGCGCGGCGTGAAAAACGGCCCGTCGCCGGAATGGATGCAGAAGCGCCTGAAGGCGATTGGACTGCGCCCGATCAATGCGCTGGTGGACATCACGAACTATCTCACCTTCGACCGCGGTCGACCCCTCCACGTCTTCGACGCGAAGAAAGTGAAAGGCGGCCTGACCGTGCGGCGCGCCAAATCGGGCGAAACGATCCTTGCGCTGGATGGAAAGACCTATGAGCTGAACGCTGATAATGTGGTCATCGCGGACGCCGCCGGCGTTGAATCCATCGCTGGCGTCATGGGCGGAGAACATTCCGGCTGCGACGAGAATACGACCGATGTTCTGATCGAATCAGCATTGTGGGACCCGATGAACATCGCCCGCACGGGTCGAAATCTCGGGATCGTGACTGACGCGCGCTATCGCTTCGAGCGCGGCGTCGATCCAGCTTTCTGCATTCCAGGGGCTGAGCTTGCCACCCATCTCGTCATGGAATTGTGCGGAGGAGAGCCGTCCGAACTGATCGTGGCCGGCAAGCAACCCGAGCCCGAGATCACGGTGAATTTCCCGTGGAGCGAGGTGAAGCGGCTCACCGGCCTCGAGCTTCCTGTTTCCGATATGGCCGCCATTCTCGAAAAACTGGGCTTCACAGTTCTGGCGCAAGCGACCAACGCGGACCGCGTCTATGTGAAAGCGCCCTCCTGGCGTCCTGACATCGATGGCAAAGCGGACATCGTTGAGGAAATCGTGCGTATCGCCGGCGTGGACCGCGTGGCCTCAACCCCCTTGCCGCGAGCTAGCGCCACCGTGCCGGCTGCGATTCTCACTCTCCTGCAAAAACGCACGCGCCTCGCCCGACGCACGCTTGCGGCCCAGGGGATGGTGGAAGCGGTGACGTGGTCCTTCATTTCGCAGGAAAAGGCGCAATCATTCGGCGGGGGTCAAGACGAACTAGCGCTCGCCAACCCCATCGCCGCCGATTTGTCGGACATGCGACCAAGCCTTTTGCCTGGTCTTGTCGGCGCAGCTCAGCGCAACGCGGACCGCGGGTTCGGCGATGTCGCGATCTTCGAAGTCGGACAAGTCTTCAGGGGCGCTGGCGACAAGGACCAGCGCATGGTCGCCGCTGGCGTGCGTCGTGGAACCGCTAAGGCCTCCGGCGCCGGTCGGCACTGGAATGACAAAGGGCAGGCCGTCGATACGTTCGATGCGAAGGCTGACGCCATGGCGCTTCTCTCCACGCTGGGCGTTGGACTTGGCGGCCTCAACGTCGTGCAGGGCGGACCCGCATGGATGCATCCGGGACGATCTGCGACACTGCAATTCGGACCCAAAAATGTGATCGGTTATTTCGGCGAACTACATCCGCGAACGCTAGAGTCGCTTGATGCGTCAGGACCGATTTGCGCTTTTGAAATTGTCCTTGATGATCTGCCAGCGCCGCGCACAAAGGCCACGCGCGCCAAAGGTAAACTCGAGATCAGCGACTTCATGCCAGTTGAGCGTGATTTCGCCTTCGTCGTTCCGCGCGCCACGAAAGCCGGCGATCTGATGCGAGCGGCGTCCGGCGCGGACAAAGCGTTGATCACGAACGTTGACGTTTTTGACGTCTATGAGGGCGCCGGCGTTCCGGACGGATTCAAATCCGTCGCTATCGCCGTCACCCTCCAGCCCCGCGAGCGCACGCTCACTGAAGCTGACATTGAGGCAGCGTCAGCGCGCATCATAGCCGAAGTCACAAAAAAGACGGGCGGAACGCTGCGCGGCTGACGGCCGCGCAGCTTGGATCAGATACGCAGGATGATTTTACCAAGATGCGCATTGGCACGCATGTGGTCCTGAGCGGCGAGCGCTTGGTCAAAGTCGAAAATCCTATCAATTTCAGGCTTAATTCGCCCGCTCGTGAAATGGTCCTCAAGATCCGCCATAAGCCGGCGTGTGATCTCTATCTTTTCATCAACAGAGCGCGTTCGAAAAGTGACGCCGATCAGCTTCATGCGCTTCAGCGCGATTTTATCAAGGTCGATCTGGTCCATTTTGCCAGCAAGGCGGCCGATGGTGATGAGGCGCGCTTTCACGGCGGCGGCGTCCACCAGAGACATCAGCATTCCAGCGCCCACATTATCGGCGATTACGTCAACGCCCTTGCCGTCAGTCGCGCTCATACACGCCGCGATAAGATCATCAGCGCCGGCTCGGATCGGAAGATCGAGTCCCGTGTTCTTCAGGCGGACGAGTTTACCTGCATCGCGTGAGGTGCCGGCCACAAGCCGGGCGCCAAGCGCCTTCGCAATCTGGATCATCGCGCCGCCGACTCCAGCAGCCACGCCAGCGATCAAAACAGATTCACCCGCTTTCAACTCGCCGTTGGTTACAAGCGCATCATGGCCAGTGGAGTAAAACACCGGAATCGCTGCGCCTTCCTCATAGCTGAGGCCAGCGGGAATTTTCATGGCTATGCGGTAATCCGCTAACGCTTTCTCTGCATAAGCCTTGGTTGTCATCGACATGACACGGTCGCCGAGCGCGAAGCCCCGCACCTGATCGCCCATGCCGACCACCTCTCCCGCCATCTCCATGCCCGCGATATTCGCGGCGGGATCTTCGGGATTGGTGATCGGGCGAGAGAGCTCGGCGCGATTCAAGCCTATCGCTTTCACATCCACCAATAGATCGCGAGGCCCAACGACTGGCTCAGGAACGTCACGCATTTCGAGCGATGCGCCGTTGGCCGTTCTGACGTTCACAAAAGCTTTCATGACGTTCTCCGGTCACATCGGCTCAAACTTCGCGAGACTCGTCACTTCTTTCCAACGCGCCGAGTCTTCCTCCAAACGCTTGCGTACGAAACCAGCGTCGCCTGGCAAGGCGTCTGCTCCCTGTGACAGCAAGAACTCGCGGGTGGCGGGCAGTGCGACCGCAGCGGAAAACCACTTTTCCAGCTTCTCGACCACCGGGGCAGGCGTTCCCGTGGGCGTGAAAACGGCCCACCATGGAGCTACGAAAACGCTCGGGGCGCCCGCCTCGATCATCGTCGGACGATCCGGCACTGCGGACGGACGGCGCGATCCCGTCGTGGCCAGTATACGCACCTTTCCTGCCTTTTCCTGGCCAAGCGCATACATCGCATCTGCAAACGTGAAATCGACCTGACCAGCCGCAGCATCTGATGTTGCGGCGGGGGTGGTCTTGTAGGTGACCTGCACGACATCCTTCAAACCGATGTCCTTCAGGTAAAGGACCGCAGACGCCAGAGAGGATGTGACCGCCCATCCATAGGTCGCTTTCGCACCTTTTCCTTTGAGGAGCACGCTAAGATCGCCGACGCTCTGAGCGGGACTGTTGCTGGCGACGCTCAATGCAAAGACGAGCTCGGCGACGGCCGCAACCGGCAGCAAGTCCTTTGAGGCGTCGAAAGGCAGATTTTTGTAGATATAAGGGGAAGCGGCAATGCCCGCCGCACCGCCGAACAAGATCGTATAGCCATCGGGCTTTGCTTTGGCGACCTGTTCGACGGATAAATTGCCCGCCGCGCCGGGCTTATTGTCCACAATGAATGTAACGCCTCCGGCCTCGCCGGCTTTCGCTGTGAACCAACGGCACAAAATATCCGCACCGCTGCCTGCAGGAAAGCCGAGCACGACCCTGATCGGCCGCTCAGGATAGTTAGCGACAGCGCTTCCCGCTCCCGAGACGAGCGATATTGCGCCAAAAATCGCCGCCATGGCCAGCCTGTTTCGCGTCATCATTCCCTCCCCATTTCCGCCAGAGGCGTTTGGGAGAGTGTAGACCCGCATCGGCCGTCGTAACAAGCGGCTGGTTCAACGCGAAGGCTTCAACCCCATCAAGCCAGCGATTAGATTGCGCTGGGTCTGGGACGTTCCCGCTGCGATTGTTCCGCTGCGCGCGTCGCGAAAATAGCGCTGCATATCGTACTCAGCGCTCAGGCCGTAACCGCCCATGATCTGCACGCCCATGTTCGCGACTTTAGCATAAACCTCCGATGCGAAAAGTTTCGCCATAGTGATCTCGCGCAAGGCGTCCTTACCCTGCGACACGAGCCAGACCGCGCGCCACATAAGCATAGTAGCTGCGTCAACCTCTGTCGCCATATCCGCGACCATGTGAGCGATGGATTGGAAAGCGCCTATCGGCTGGCCAAATTGCACGCGTTCCTTTGCATAGCTCGCTGCGAGGTCAACAATCGCCTGCGCTGCGCCGCAAGACCCCGCCGCCGAGACCGCACGCTCAATCTGCAGACCGTCCATAAGACAATCCCAACCGCCGTTTTCACCGCCGATCAGATTCTCCTCTGGGACTTCCACGTCACGCAGAAACACTTCATATGTCCCAATACACCGACGGCCGAGCATTTCGAGCTTACGACATTCGACGCCCGAGGCATCTTTATCGATCATCAAAAGGGACATTCCCTTTCGGTAGTGAACGTCGCGATTGGTCTTCACATAAGTGTTTATGTAAGTGTTTTTGAGGCCCGCGCCGGTAGTCCAGAGTTTCTGTCCGTTTACGACGTAACCACCGTTCTTTTTGGCGGCGAAAGTCTTCATTGCGCCAACGTCCGACCCCGCATCAGGCTCTGAAATCGCAATGGCGAAACGTATTTCGCCAGACATCATCGCTGGCAGGAAACGCTGAACCTGCTCGAGAGAGCCTTTACGAAGAATGTTCAACCCGCAAAAAATATTTCCTCCATACGCCATGCTGAAATCAGCGCTCACCCGCGAGATTTCATAATTAACGATGGCGAGATCGATCGCGCTCCCACCCAATCCACCAACTTCCTCAGGAAAGGGGAGAGCAAGGAGGCCAGCCTCTATCCACTTGTCATAGAGATCATAAGGGAATGTCTGATCGCGATCATGGGCGCGAATCATTTCCGACGTAGCATGACGAGCCATAAGCTTTTGAACGCTGTCGCGCAGAAGCTCCTGCTCTTCCGTAAAGGAGAAATCCATCATCTTCTCCAGATTGCATCTATCAGCGCGCGACGATCAGAGCATCGAGGGCGACGGCGCCAGCACCTGCCTCAAAAACTACGACCGGATTAACGTCAATTTCGGCTATTTCGGGATGCGCCATAACAAATGCGCCTAATTTCGCGGCGATGGCGGCGGCGGCGCGCACATCCTTCGCCGGCTGTCCCCGGAATGCTCTGAGAAGCGCTGCGCCTTTCAGGCGATGCAATTCTTCAACGATTGCATCTTCATCGAGATCCGGCGCAAGCACCCGGACATCGTGAAGCGCTTCAGCTATGACGCCGCCAAGACCGACGACCAAAACCGGTCCCCAATCCGGGTCATTTCGGGCTCCAAGTATCAGTTCGACGCCGCGACGGGACATTTTTTCGATAAGTACGCCATCCAACTCAAGTCCGGGCTTGGCGCGCTGGATATTTGCATGGAGCTCCGCCCATGCGCGCTCGAGTGCGCTCGCGTCAGGAATGTTCAAAATGACGCCGCCGGCGTCGCTCTTGTGCGCAAGCGCCGCCGCCTGCGCCTTGATGACGACAGGATATCCAATATCTCCGGCGATCGTCTGAGCCATTTGCAGCGTAGTCGCAAACCCGCCCGCCAACATTGGCACGCCGGCTTCAGCGAGCAACGCCTTAGCGAGATGTTCAGGAAGAACGCCAGAAGCAAGAGGCTTGGCGGGAGCCGCGGTTTCGCGATCTCGAATGGGCGGGCGGCCGTGATAGCGAGAGAAAGCGGCGAGCGCTCGCATGCAACGCTCCGGCGAGCGATAGAACGGCACGTTGAGCGCGCGCAGGCTGGAGACTATTTCTTCCTGGATTTCCGCTTCATCGCCGAGCATGGCGAAAATAACGGGCTTTTCGAATGTGAGTTCTCGCGCAGCATCGATGATGGGTTGCATTTTTCTCGGTGCGATAATGGGGCTCGATATGATGCCCCCGAAGACGACGCAGCCAATGCCGTCATCCGCGAGAAACGGCTCAAGGGTCTTACGGTACAAATGCGGATCGACAAGCGCTTGTGCCGTCAGGTCAAGCGGATTTGTTGGCTGAATAAGATCGGGAGCGATAGCGCCGATCACGCGTTTAGCCGCTTCGCCAGGTTCGGGCAAAGCTAATCCAAGCGCCTGACAATAATCAAGCGACATGCCTTTGAAGGCGCCAGAATCGGAAATGATGGCGACACCGCCCTTCATCGCCTTTGGAAAGCGCACAAACAGTTCAGTGACGTCAATGAGTTCTTCAAGCGTTTCCACGACAAGAACGCCTTCGCGCTCACAAAGCGCGCGCATCACGTCCCAGTCGCCGCTCATGGCCCCAGTGTGCGTTTGCGCCGCTTCCTTAGCCGCCGCGCTTCGCCCGGGATGCATCAGAACAATTGGCTTGCCGGCATGCCGCGACCGAGCGGCCAGCTCGAGGAAACGCTTTGGATCACGGAACTGTTCAGCTACGAGAGACACGACATGGGTCGCGCTTTCATCGACCATGAACTCGAGAAAGTCCTCAAGACCGTTAAGAGCCTCGTTCCCGGTTGATGCATAAACGGACACGGGAACGCCGCGGGCCTGCAAAGCCGCGCGCATAACGCTCGCCATGGCCCCCGATTGCGAGACCATGCCTACAGCGCGCTTGCCTTCTGGTGGAAAGGGAGCAACCGCGCCAAAAGTCGTGGCGACGCGGGCGACATAGTTTACGAATCCAAGGCAGTTTGGACCTTCAATCGCCATGCCGGCCGCACTGGCGATAGCAGCGATCTCATCTTGCAGCGCTTTGCCGGCGGGGCCGGTCTCTGCGAATCCTGCCCCGAAAATCACGAGCCCGCCGACGCCTTTGGCGGCGCAACCTTTCACAGCATCCAGAACGGCTGCTTGAGGCACGGCAACTACTGCGCAATCTACCCCGTCGGGCAAATCCCACACTGACTTCAAACACGGGCGGCCCTCAATTTCAGCCCGATTCGGATTGATGAGATGCACATCGCCAGGAAAGGAAAAACGCTTCAGATTGGCGAGAACGCCCGCGCCCAGGGAGCCCGGCGTTGCGGAAGCGCCGACGATCGCGATCGAGCGCGGCTGAAGAAGCCGCGCGACCGCACTCTTCACCCAAGTTCTATCAAGCATCACGCTTGTATCCAGCAAGACCGGG
>Ga0315899_10000219_pt1 | contig 70779 bp, 52 predicted proteins | sample LakEriMetagenome_2_FD_203518 | JGI IMG/M metagenome (GOLD analysis project Ga0315899, IMG submission 203518) | Freshwater fungal communities from buoy surface, Lake Erie, Ohio, United States - Buoy 4 MA112 | ecosystem: Environmental > Aquatic > Freshwater > Lake | place: USA: Lake Erie, Ohio... | reverse complement strand
ATTTTTTTTTTAATTTTTCACCCCCCCCCCCCCCCCCCCCCCCAAAAAAAAATAATATGAAAATTAGTCTAAGTTATTTTTTATTTACTATAGTAATTCTAAATGCCACAAATGCTTTTGCCCAAATCGGTATTGGAACTAAAACTCCTGCACCTTCGGCAGCCTTAGAAGTAACTTCAAGTACAAACAACAAGGGCATTTTGATTCCCCGAATCACTGCGGCACAAAAGGATGCCATCAGCAATCCAGCAGAAGGCTTAATGATTTATCAAACTTCTGCTCCTTCGGGCTTTTACTTTTATGCAGGAACAGGGTGGAAATTGATAATGACCCAAACAGATTTTAACACTGGTAATGCAGTTACAATTACAACTGCTGCACAACCAAATATTACAAGTGTTGGAACATTATCAGGCTTAACAGTAACTAATCCAATAGTAGGAAGTGTAACAGGAAGTTCAGGTTCTACTACAGGCAATGCTGGAACAGTAACCAATGGAGTGTATACAGTTGGTGACCAAACAATAGCAGGAGCAAAAACTTTTACTTCTACTATAGTTGGTAGTGTCTCTGGTAACGCAGTTACAGTTACTACTAATGCGAATTTAACAGGTCCTGTTACCAGTATAGGGAATGCTACTGCTATAGCAGATGCGGCATTATCAATTGCTAAGACTAGTGGTTTACAAAATACAATAGATGCCAAAGTAGCGGATGCAATTACTGATGGTACTACGACAATAGCGCCAAGTCAAAATGCAGTATTTGATGCATTAGCCCTAAAAGCATCAATTGCTAATGGGACAACATCAGGCGACATGCTGTATTGGGATGGCACTGCCTGGGTTAAAGTAGCTGCAGGTTCCAATGGACAGACTTTGATATTTAATGGTGGCAAACCTGTTTGGTCTTCTTATACAATTACAGGTCCTTTACCTTCCAATACCGTGTTCAATGCCACCACTGGAAAAATCTGGATGGATAGAAATTTAGGAGCTACACGGGTGGCAACAAGCATCACAGATACTGAGTCTTATGGTGACTTATACCAGTGGGGCAGAGGAACAGATGGGCATCAATTGAGAGCTTCAGTTAATACTCACACCTTGTCAACTTCAGATGTACCAGGAAATGCTTTGTTTATTACAATGTTTTATACGGGTAATGGCCCTACCTACGATTGGCGTAGTCCACAAAACAACAATTTATGGCAGGGTGTCAATGGAATAAATAATCCTTGCCCAAGCGGTTACCGTTTGCCAACAGAATCGGAATGGATTGCAGAACGTGCAAGTTGGAGTTCTCAAAATGCTGAAGCGGCCTTTTCTTCTCCGCTAAAATTGCCAGTAGCGGGCTTGCGTGGTGCTGCTTTTGATGGTAGTGTTGGTAGTAATATCAATAGCGGTGTCATGGGCTTGTATTGGAGTAGTAGTATTAATGGCACTGGAGCGATGGCAATATATTTGAATCGTGGAAATCCCACATACTTAGAAAAAAAGAACCGCTATGCGGGGTACTCTGTTCGCTGCATCAAGGATTGACACTTTGATTCATTTGACACTTTACCATGCTATCCACTTTGGGTGGTAGGTTTCAAATGACGATTAATTGCTAAGTTTACGCCAACCTTTTTGGTGGTCAATTTACTCCGGTTTTTGCAAAATAGCTTGAATTACCAATTAATTGACAAGTATTTAAAAAATCATTCAATCAACTTTACTTTTAACTTTTCAACTTTTTTCTTCAAGGAAATAATTAAATCCTGTCGACTTTTATCAATTCCTTTATAATCGTGTTCAAGATGGTAAATCGCATCTAAATAATTATCTATAGCGGTCTTGCAATCTTCCCTATTTTTGGCTTTTTCAGCCAACTCCACATATTTCTTAAAAACATGCTTTTCTTTTTCATTTTTAGCATTATCTGAAAATAAAGTAATAATTAGTCCAATTACTGGGCTGAGTAAAATTGAAAATAAAAAAGCACCCCAGAACCCAATTTTTCGATTCCGACCAAGGAATCCAATTAATACTGAAAATAATATCCAACCAAATGCAATTTCCATGATTTTATATTCTTTTTAGTACCCAATCAGATTAAAATATATTTTTTTTTTAAATTAAAAATTAAATTATTCCTCAATTATTGAAGACATACAATTCGATAGGTATGAATTAGGTAGAACTATTGTTGCACTTGACCTCTTCCTCCACATTGACCACAATTACCCTTAATACCCTTTCCATAACAACTGTCACATTTAACTTTTAATGCTCCTTTGCAGTAATAACAAGTAGTTGAACCATTCCCAGAATTGAATGTGCCTCTACCATCACAAGTTCCACAAAACATTAAAGTTGTTCCGTTACATTTATCACACACGATTTTACCCGTTCCCTTACATTTATTACAATTAACCCATTGTTTCTGTCTTTCAGTTTGACTATTTTCTTGGGCAATTGATCCTTCGGATTTAGAATCATTTTCAGGTGACGGGACTTTATTTGATCCAATGTATTCATCTGGTTGAGCGTGGGAATCTCCTGCTAATATCCTAGATGAAGCTTCATCAAGTATTTTAGATACTTTATTAAAATCATCACCTGTATAAAATATTTCTCTAGTAGATTTCGACACACTACCATCATGATATTTACTAATTTTAGATGTCCAATTTCCATTTACATCATAAACATAATCAATCTCATCAATTTCTTTATCACTCCCTCGAGTATTTTTAGATGAAATTAATTTAATAATATCCCCCTTTTCATTATATTCATTAATTATTGTTACTTCTAAGTCCCCATATGTAATAATACTTTTAATGGATTGTCCTAAACTATTATAATAAGTTTTATTGAAATCCTGCAGTAGGTTTTCACTTTCAGTATAAGTTGAATCTAGAAATTCACTGTAATAGTAATTTGTTATTGATTTAACATTTCCTGATGAAACAGATTCTTTTTGTAATTTATTATTTGAGAAATAATACTCATAATTCCATGATTTACCATTAATTACAGACGTTTTTTTTATCAGATTCATATTTGAGTCGTAATTAAATACCTCAACATCTTGACGAATTTTTCCTTCTTCAAATTTATCAGTATAAATCCTTTCTAAGTAATCATTTTTATAATGGTAGATTTTTTGATATTCATCTAGATTACCTAGCTTACCATATTCTCTAATTAAGAATCCATTTTCATATTGGGAAATATATAATATTGGATCATTTTTATCGTATTGGTAAGTTTCACTAATCAAAACGACATCCCCCTTTAGTCCCGCTTTATCCAAATCACTTTCCTTCTTTTGTGTATTGCAACTATAAATTGAAATCAGTGCACAAATAAATAAAACTATTTTTTTCATATGAATTATAATTTAAATACAAGATAGTTAAAATTGTACGTCTTCAAACTAAAGTGAACTTTGCACTAGTTGGAAATTCGTGTTGATTCAAAACTATTTATTTTAATTTATTGTCTCATTTTTTAAAAGGTCTCATTAAAATATTCCCAAAAAACTCTAAAACAGGCAAAACCTTTAACAGAAACTTTAAAACAAAAACAAAAGCTGCAAATTTCCAATCTTTGAAGGCAAGATATACAAATAAACCCCATTCAATCCAATATATTGCAGCTACACCATCTGTCCGTAGAGTTAAGCGCAGCGCTCTACGGATTATGAAATGTTCAAGAGTCTTCAGACTCGTTTTCCCTATGGTTGGTGTCACCAACCACTTAATCCAGCATTAAATCATGAAAAGATAAGCTGGGATTAATTTCATTGATCCCTTCAGGGGGTACCAGCAAAAAAATGCTGTCGCTTCGTTATACTCCGCTTTGTCATTTGTTGTTCCATGCTTATACGAGCGATGCTCGTAACGCCTGAAACAAAAAATGCCATCCGCCTTAGGGCGGACAGCATTTCTTTGCGGAGAGGGTGGGATTCGAACCCACGGTACCATTGCTAGTACACGAACTTTCCAAGCTCGCTCGTTCGGCCACTCTGACACCTCTCCTAAATTGGGCCTGTTATTTTTTTTACTTAATATTTAATTCAATATGGGTAACACGAACTTTCTAAGTTTACTCGTTCGGCCACTCTCCGAAGGAGTCCTTCAGACTGACAATTATCCAATTCTGCAACCTTTCCTTTCAGAAGGGAAGCAAAAGTATCAAATTTCTGTAAACATTGAAGAGATTTACGATTTTTTAACTAATGCTTAAGCCCTCCTTGTTCATTTCGTGCTAAATTAATCCGGCATTTTCAATATGTTTGCAGAATAATTCATATTCACCTGCTACACTCAATTAATGCTGAATCTCGAAGAGATTAAAAAGCCTATCGCCGCAGAACTTGAAACTTTCGAAGCAAAGTTTAAAGCATCTATGCAGAGCTCTGTTCCGCTACTTGATCGCATTACGCATTATATTGTTAAACGTAAAGGCAAACAGATCCGACCTATGTTTGTATTTCTCTCTGCAAGTCTTTGCGGTGGAATAACTGAAGCAACCTATCGCGGAGCTGCTCTAGTCGAATTATTACACACTGCTACTCTGGTTCATGATGATGTAGTGGATAATTCATACGAACGCCGTGGATTCTTTTCGGTGAATGCCTTATGGAAAAATAAAATCGCTGTTCTTGTAGGAGATTTTCTATTGTCCAAAGGACTACTTCTTTCCATTAATAATGGTGATTTCGAGTTGCTTAAAATTGTTTCTGATGCGGTTAAGCAAATGAGTGAGGGTGAATTATTGCAGATTGAAAAAGCACGCCGACTGGATATTGATGAAGCCGTTTATTATGAAGTTATACGTCAGAAAACGGCCTCTTTAATTGCTTCATGCTGTTCGTGTGGGGCTGCTTCTACGGGGGCTAGTGCTGAAATAGTCGAAAAAATGCGTCTGTTTGGCGAAAAGGTTGGCATTGCTTTTCAGATTAAGGATGATCTATTTGATTTTGGAATTGATGATGTTGGGAAGCCCCTCGGAAATGATATTAAAGAGAAAAAGATCACTCTTCCGCTAATCTATGCTTTGAATAGAGCAAGCAGTTCTGAAAAACGAAGGATTATTAATCTGGTAAAAAATCATAACGAGGAGTCGGATAAAGTTTCTGAAGTAATTGATTTTGTGCGTAATAGTGGCGGACTTGATTATGCCCGCTCCCGCATGGAAGCTTACCAACAGGAAGCATTTTCTATTTTAAATGATCTGCCTGAAAATAATGCCCGTAATTCTCTGCAGCAGCTGGTCAGATTTACCACAGAGCGTAAAAAATAATTATGTCTAACGAAATTATATTTTTCTGCAGTTTTCTGCTTTTTATTGTGTTAGTGCTAGCCATAGATCTGGGTCTTTTTAATAAGAAGGATCATAAGGTTAGTATGAAAGAGGCGGCTATCATGAGTGTTATTTGGGTGAGCTTTGCCATAGGTTTTTATTTCCTGCTGCTTACTAACGGCCAACTATTGCATGGTATCAGTAATTTTGCAATTCTTCAGGAAATTACTGCCCAAAATTTTCACAATATCAGCCTTTTGCCTGATAATTATCAAGCAAGTCTGGTAATCTACAATCAAAATCTTGCACTTGAATTTCTAACAGGATATGTAATAGAATACGCCTTATCTGTTGATAATATTTTTGTTATGGTATTAATCTTCTCGGCTTTTGGAGTAGATGAAAAGTATTATCACAGGGTATTATTCTGGGGGATTATTGGTGCAGTGTTGATGCGTTTCCTCTTTATTTTCCTTGGTTCGACCCTCATTAATGAGTTTGGCTGGATTTTATATGTATTTGGAGCATTTCTTGTTTATACAGGTATTGGTATGTTCTTCAGTAACGATGAGGAAGAAAAAATCGATACTGAAAATCATAAGGTGGTTCGTCTCGCTTCTAAGTATTTTTCGGTCTATCCTGAATATGCAGGCAATAAGTTCTTTATAAAAATTGATGGAAAGAAAATGGTTACTCCGCTTTTCATTGTTTTGTTGATCGTAGAGTTTACTGATCTTATTTTTGCGGTTGATTCAATTCCAGCGATTTTTGCAGTTACCAAAGATCCCTACATCGTATTTTTCTCAAATATATTCGCTATCCTGGGCTTAAGATCAATGTTCTTTCTACTAGTGAATGTGATTCATAAATTTCATTATCTCAAATTAGGATTAGCCTTCCTGCTTGTATTTATTGGTGTCAAAATGCTTGCCCATCACTGGCTAACTTTATGGGGATTTACGACTGTTCATTCATTGTTCGTAATATTATTCATTCTCACAACAAGTGTTGTGGCATCGCTGTTGTTCCCGAAGAACTTGAATAAGGAGTAAGGAGCAAGGAACAAGGATTTTGGAAAATCTCGTCCAGAATTTAGTTTAGGAATCGATTATGTTGTCACCCGATAGCTATCAGGTTATCGGTTATCAGTAAATAGTACTAAATCTCAAATCAAGTAATAATTTATCTTGGCTTTTAGCTTTTAGCTTTCAGCTTTCAACTCTTGATTCTTAGCTTTCAGCTTTCAGCTTTTAGCTTTCAGCTTTCGGTTCTCCTTAAAGCAATTTCAGTATCTCATCCACATAAACCCTGTCATTTGCCAGTCGTGGTACTTTATGTTGGCCTCCGAGTTTGCCACGATTTTTCATCCAAGTATAAAATATTCCATCCGGTGCAATGTGCAGTAACGGACGGCGTAATGCCATGTCCTTAAACCGTTTGGCATCGTAATCAGAATTTACTTCTCTCAAGGTTTGGTCGAGTAGATCGGTGAATCTTTCTATATCATCTGGTTTTTGTTCAAATTCGATGATCCATTCATGTCCACCAACTTCATCCCCTTCAAAATAAATGGGACAGGCGGTATAATCCCGGATAATGGCATGTGTTTCCAGGCAAGCTTTAGCAAGCCCTTTTTCAGCATTATCTATGATCAGTTCTTCGCCAAATGCATTGATGAAATGTTTAGTTCGGCCGGTGATTTGAATTCTGTGTGGTGAGAGCGAAGTAAATTTGATGGTATCTCCAATCATATATCGCCATAATCCTGCATTGGTTGAAATAATTAGTGCGTAATTCTTATTCAGTTGCACTTGGTCAAGTCGGAGGGTTTTTGGATTCTCTGAATGAAGATCTTCCATAGGAAGAAACTCGTAATAAATTCCATAATCAAGCATTAAGAGCATTTCCTCAGAATTGGGCTGATCCTGAATGCCAAAAAATCCTTCTGAAGCATTATATGTTTCCAGATAATACATGTTATCTGAAGGAATAAGCTTTTTAAATTGCTCACGGTAAGGATTGAAATTTACCGCTCCATGAAAGTAAAACTCAAGATTGGGCCAAACTTCAAGGAGGTTATTTTTTCCGGTAATTTCAAGAATGCGTTTAGCAAGAACCAGATTCCAGGTAGGTACTCCAGCAATATTAGTCACATTCACATCGATTGTTGCTCGGGCTATTTTTTCTACTTTGTCCTCAAAATTTTCCATCAATGCGATCGACATATCAGGAGTGCGATAGAATTCGGCCCAGAATGGTAAATTTTTTATCAGAACTGCAGAAAGATCCCCATAACAGGAATCTGTATTCAATTGGTTAATCTGATGACTTCCTCCCAATACCAAACATTTCCCGGTGAATATTCTGGCGTCAGGCCGGTTATCACAATACATAGACAACAAGTCTTTGCCTCCCTTAAAATGACATTCTTCAAGCGATTCCTCACTTACGGGAATAAATTTGCTCCGATCATTTGTGGTACCTGATGATTTAGCAAACCACTTAATCTCAGAAGGCCAGAGTACATTCTGCTCACCATTCATCATTTTTTCGATGTATGGTTTTAGTGATTCATAATTTTGAATCGGCACGCGTTCTTTAAACTGATCCTGATTATAGATGGAAGAATAGTCATATTTTTTGCCCCATTCAGTATGATGGGCACTGGATATTAGTGTCTGAAACCATTCATCCTGAACATCATGGGGATATTTTATGAAAAGCTCGATCTGGTGCATCCGCTTTTTCATGATCCAGGTAAAAATGGAATTTACAATTGTCATTCTGCTATATGGCTAATTGGCGCTCAGATTTTCTTTTTTCGCAATTCAAAATTCTGACCAAGATAGAATTTTTTAGCCATTTCGTTGTTTGCAATCTCTTGAGGGGTACCTGTCAACATGATCTTGCCCTCGGCAAGCAGATATGCCCTGTCCGTTATGGAGAGTGTTTCCTGAACATTATGATCGGTAATCAGAATTCCGATATTTCGAAGTTTAAGTCTTGCTACAATGCTCTGGATTTCTTCCACTGCAATTGGGTCAACGCCGGCAAATGGTTCGTCCAAAAGGATGAATTTTGGATCTGCAGCCAGTGCTCTGGAAATTTCAGTCCGCCTTCTTTCTCCGCCCGAAAGCAAGTCGCCTCGATTTTTCCTTACTTTATGAAGGCTGAATTCATCGATTAGTTGTTCGAGTTTATCCCTTTGTTCCTCTTTACTGAGTTTGGTCATCTCAAGTACTGCCTTTATATTATCTTCAACTGATAATTTTCTGAAAACTGAGGCCTCTTGAGCTAGATATCCAATGCCTTTTTGAGCCCTTCGATACATGGCATCTTCGGTTATATTTACATCGTCAAGATAAACATGTCCTTCATTTGGTCTGATTAATCCTACAATCATGTAGAATGAAGTAGTTTTACCTGCACCATTTGGTCCAAGCAATCCCACAATTTCTCCCTGTGAAACATGAAAGGATACATTGTTCACAACAGTACGATGCTTATACTTCTTTACAAGGTTCTCAGCTCTTAATATCATTGTTTCTGGTTTTGAAGAGCCGATCGTATTCCCTTGATATTCAATTGTATCGATTTTTTCTCTTTCCATGTATTCTCTTCAATAGTGTAACATATGTCAAATGCTGCTCCTGAATTGACCAGGTGCAGGTATTCTCCCAGACTAAATCCTATGCAGTTAAAATAAGTCTGATTGTTCTGATGAACACTCATTTTCAAATGATTGTTACCAACGGTAATTGCCGTACCGTAAGTATAAACATTTCTACTAACAAATATAGGGGACATGTTCTGCGGTCCGAACGGCTCAAATTGCGTCAGAATTCGGTAGAATTTGGGATCAATTTGGTTAAGTTCAATTTCTGCGTCTATGTTTATTGCCTGTACTAGCAACTCATCAGGAATACTGGCAGCAACAACATCTTCAAAACGTTGCTGGAATGCAGGTATATTTTCAGTTTTCATTGTCAGGCCCGCTGCATATTTATGACCTCCGAACTGAATAAGCAAATCACTGCATTCACACAATGCCTCATAAAGGTCGAATCCAACTACTGATCTTGCAGAACCTGCTGCGAGACCATTTGAATAGGTCAAAACGATTGTTGGCCGATAATACTTTTCGGTAAGCCTTGATGCTACAATTCCAATTACCCCTTTATGCCAGGTTTCATTGTAAACTACTGTTGTCTTTTGGCTGATAAGTATCGGATCTGCATCTATCATTGCCAGGGCCTGATCTGTAATATTACTATCATGCTCTTTGCGTTCGGTATTTTTTGTATTAATGATCTGACTTTTTTCCTGGGCTATCGCTTCATCATCAGCGATTAAAAGGTTTACAGAATGTTTGGCATCATCAATTCTGCCCGCAGCATTAATCCTGGGTCCGATCGTGAAAACCACATCCGTGATGTTCATATTTTCTTTTCTGCCGGAAATATTCATCAGAGCTAACAGACCCTTGCATGGATCTGCATTTAATTTTTTAAGCCCATGCCAGGCCAGAATTCGGTTTTCTCCTGTAATTGGAACAATATCCGAAGCAATACTCACAGCGACCAAATCCAGGTAAGAATATACCTGCTCCATTGAAATTTCATAGTTCATGGCATAAGCCTGAATCAGCTTAAATCCAATCCCACAACCTGATAATTCCTTATAGGGATAGTTGCAATCAGTTCTTTTCGGGTCAAGTACAGCAATTGCTGCAGGCAGTTTTTCGCCGGGTAGATGATGGTCACAAATGATAAATTCAATACCCTTCTCTTTGGCATAGTCGATTTTATCAACTGATTTAATACCACAATCCAATGCAATAATGAGTGAATAGCCATTTTCAAAGGCGTAATCAATCCCCTGTGTAGAAATACCATAACCCTCCCGATAACGATCGGGGATGTAAAAGTCTATTTCTGAATGAATTTTTTTAAAGAAACTAAATGTGAGCGCTACTGATGTGGTGCCATCAACATCGTAATCGCCGTATATAAGAATTTTTTCAGCCGATGTAATTGCCTGATTAATACGGGAAACAGCTATGGCCATGTCCTGCATCAAAAAAGGATCATGAAGCTCGTTTAGATCTGGCCTGAAAAAAAATCTTGCATCTTCATAATTAGTAATTCCTCTTTGAACGAGAAGGCTCACTAAAACCTTGTCAATTTTCAATGAATCTTGTAATGCTGCTATTGCTGCAAGGTTTTCAAGCTCCCGTTCCACCCACCTTTTTTGCATATCTTTGCCTTAGTAAACTGTAAAAATAGAATTTAACAAGATAATAAAAAAAGAACATTGAAAGCTTTCCCTTTAGTTGAAGGATCTTATTCTGTGGATAGTTCAAAGACTTTTATTCCTTTTGATTCTTCCATTCATAATCCCAAAGACAGGCCCGCATCCCTGTTTATTTATGTGCAGCCTTTTCTTGTTGAAACCGGGAATGATTTGATTATTTTGGATACGGGACTTGGCTTTCATAATGAGCAGGGTGAACTGATTATACATGAGAATATTAAGAAAGCTGGCTATCAACCTTCTGATGTTAATTTGGTATTAATGTCACATCTTCACTTTGACCATGCAGGGGGTATGGTTAATAATAAAGGTGGTCAATTATCCTTGAGTTTCCCCAATGCTGAATATGTAATTCAAAGAGGAGAGTGGGAAGCTGCCTATAGTAAACCCTCTCTATCCTATAAGACAGAGATTTTCGACTTTGTTCAACGCAGTGGCTCAGTCCAGTTTATTGAAGGAAGCGGACAATTTAATAGCGAAATTGCATTTGAGTTGACGGGAGGCCATTGTGAATTTCACCAGGTTTTCCTGATCAGGGAAGAAAAAGAAACCATATTCTTTGGAGCAGATATCCTTCCTGAACCTGAACAACTACTTCGAAAATTCATCGCTAAATATGATTTTGATGGGCGAAGATCTATGGAATTAAGACATGAATACGGATTGAGAGCAGTTGAAGAGAACTGGCAATGTCTTTTTTATCACGCAAAAACCAGAGCAATTGCTAGAGTGGGTTTTGAGAATGAGGGGTTTAGGATAGTTTAGGGAGTATCAAGAGACAAGAGGTGAAAGCTAAAAGCTAAAAGCTAAAAGCCAAGAGACAAGATTCAAGAGACAAGATTCAAGAACCAAGATTCAAGAACCAAGATTCAAGAGCCAAGATTCAAGAGCCATATATTCTGGTTCATTGGGGATTCTTTTTAAGAACAAAGAGCAATGAACCTAGATTAAAGACAATAACTGTTTCATTTGAAATTTAGTACTATTTACTGACAACAGTTAACTGATAACAGCCAACTATATTATTGAGTAAAGATCAAGGAGCAAAGAATAAAGACATTAACTTCTCAGTTGTAATTAACACAATTTACTGACAACAGGTAACTGATAACAGGTAACTGTAACAAAATCCTTACTCCTTGTTCTATTCTAGTTTTTCTTCGCTGTCAGGTTGATGTTCAATTCGAACTCATCATCAATAGCTTTATCGCCAATATCTCCAAAGAAGGTTTTTGAACGGAACTTGATATCGTATTTTGTACGATCAACTTTAATTCCTGAAGCTACAGCCACTACAACATCTTTTCCCTGTTTAACAGTTGCAGGAAAAGTTAATGGATGAGTAATTCCTTTGATGGTTAGATTTCCTGTAATGTTTACACGTTCTTTGCCAGCTGCACTAACTTTAATGATCTCAAATTTGGATATTGGACTTTTTTCAGTAGAAAAGAAATCTGGCGAATTTAAATGAGTAGTTAGCCGGGCATTATCAGAGGTTATACTTGACATGTCCATAGTAAAAGACCCTTTTTGTAGAGACTTACCATTATAAACTAGATTGCCTTCTGTGATTTTTACTGTTCCAGTATGCCCACCACCAACTTTTTTTGCTGACCATCCAATAGTCGAACTCGCTGTGTCAACTTTGTATACTTCTTCTTTAATTGTGTTGAAGGCCATCATAAAGAATGTACTCATTATTAGAGCTGTAAATGCGAATAGTTTTTTCATTTTGAATGTGATTTAATTGATCAATTTTAATAAATAAATTCTAACTTTTTTTGTTTAATTTTTTAGGGTAAAGAACAAATAATTTACCAGGGTTTAACATTAAGTCAAATTATTTCTCAGTTTTTTAAATACTTATAAAAGGACTAAGTTTTGTTCAAAATGTCATCTTCAATCTTTTTAAGAGTGGTCTTACACTAATATTTTACAAGTTATAATTCCACACTTATTATCTGATTTCTAGGCCCTTATTGTTATATAAAGTAATAAAAATTATTTTCAATGTGATTTATAAAAAATCACGATACCTCCTCAACATAAGATTCCAACGGAGGACAAGAACAAATTAAAGTCCTGTCGCCATGAGTGTCATTTACTCTGCCAACGGATGGCCAGAATTTATGAGTAGCTACGTAAGGCAATGGAAATGCAGCTGTTTGTCGGGTATACGGATGTGTCCATTCATCGGCAGTGACAACAGCAGCGGTATGAGGCGCATTTTTTAAAGGGTTATCTATAGGATCTAGTTTTCCGTTTTCAACTTCAGATATTTCAGCGCGTATTGCTATCATTGCGTCACAAAAACGATCCAATTCATGTTTAGGTTCTGATTCGGTGGGTTCTACCATAACGGTGCCCGCAACAGGGAAGGAGACCGTAGGGGCATGGAAACCATAATCCATAAGTCTCTTAGCAATATCTGTCACTTCTATTCCATTTAACTTGAATGCACGACAATCAAGGATCATTTCATGTGCACAACGGCCTTGGCTACCTGAGTACAGAACAGGGTAAGAGTTCTCTAGTCTGGCCTTAATATAATTTGCATTCAAAATAGCATATTTAGTGGCATTAGTTAAGCCATCGCCACCCATCATTGCAATATATGCATGTGAAATGAGAAGAATTGATGCTGAGCCCCATGGTGCTGATGATACAGCAGTGATTGATTTTTCATTGCCCATATTAACAACAGCATGGCCTGGTAAAAATGGTACCAGATGCTTAGCCACACCTATTGGACCCATTCCCGGACCACCCCCGCCATGAGGGATACAAAATGTTTTATGTAAATTCAGGTGACATACATCCGCTCCGATTGCAGCCGGACTTGTTAGTCCGACTTGTGCGTTCATGTTCGCCCCATCCATATAAACCTGCCCCCCATTCTTGTGAATGATATCGCATATTTCAATGATAGATTCTTCAAATACGCCATGTGTGGAAGGGTAAGTAACCATCAGGCAAGAAAGCTCATTGGCATGTTCCTCAACTTTTGATTTCAGATCGGCTACATCGATATTGCCTTTTTCGTCACATTTAACAATTACAATCTTCATTCCTGCCATAGATGCAGAAGCGGGGTTTGTTCCATGTGCAGAAGAAGGAATCAATGCAATGTTTCTATGTGTATCTCCTCTGTCTAAATGATAAGCCCGAATGACCATAAGTCCGGCATATTCTCCCTGCGCTCCTGAATTAGGTTGCAGACTCATTGCTGCAAATCCGGTTATTTCACTAAGCCAATTATCCAGTTCATCAAAAATCTGCATATATCCTCCAACCTGATCTGCAGGTGCAAATGGATGAATTTTACTGAATTCTGCCCATGTAACAGGTACCATTTCAGTCGTAGCGTTAAGCTTCATCGTACATGAACCTAATGCGATCATTGAATGGCAAAGCGAAAGATCTTTCGCTTCAAGGGATTTGATATATCTGAGCATTTCATGCTCGGAATGGTAAGAGTTAAAAACCGGATGGGTCAAGTAGGCTGATTTACGCTGCAATTGGGAAGGGATATGAGTAGTGATTCCGGATTTGATTTTATCAAGATCAAGCTCATTAGCATTTTTACCCATTACTTTTGCAAAAAAGCGGATTATGGTCAGAACATCATTTGGTGTGGTGGTTTCGTCAAGTGTAATACTTACAAGGGAACCCTGATAATTCAGATTGACTTCATTATTAAGCGCTTCTGCGTGAATTGGATTGATAAGATCACCCAGCTCTAATTTGATGGTATCAAAGAAATAGCTATTCTCCTGTTTATATCCAAGTGTTTCGAGTGCTTTAGAAAGCAATATAGTTAGTCCGTGGATTCGTTCAGCGATCTGTTTTATACCCTTTGGCCCATGATAAACAACATACATACTTGACATGATAGCCAAAAGTGCCTGAGCGGTACAAATATTAGAAGTTGCCTTATCTCGACGGATATGTTGTTCGCGGGTTTGAAGCGCCATACGTAGTGCATAATTTCCGGCACTGTCGATAGTTACCCCAATAATCCGACCTGGTAAGGAACGTTTGTATTCATCCTTAGTAGCAAAAAATGCGGCATGTGGACCGCCGAAACCCATTGGAATACCAAAACGCTGACTAGAACCTACAACAATATCAGCTCCCCATTCTCCCGGAGGACTCAATAAAGTAAGTGCCATAATATCGGCAACCACAGTTAGTTTTATGCTTTTCTCACGTGCTTTGACCGCAAAATCGGAGTAATCAAAAATTTGACCTTTCGATGCCGGGTATTGAACAATTGCACCAAACATAGTTTCATCTAGTATCACGGTTTCATGACTTCCAATTTGTAACTGAATACCAAAAGGAGCGGCACGTGTTTGCAGTATATCAACAGTTTGGGTCGAAACCTCTTCCGAGACAAAAAATATTTTAGCGCTTTCGTTTTTGCGAAGGCTGTACTGCATAAACATAGCCTCAGCTGCTGCAGTTCCCTCATCAAGAAGAGACGCATTTGCGATTTCCATTCCGGTAAGATCAATGACCATCGTCTGGAAATTTAACAGTGCCTGTAAACGGCCTTGCGCAATTTCTGCCTGATAAGGTGTGTATTGAGTATACCATCCCGGATTTTCCAGAATGTTGCGTTGAATTACACCCGGTATAATCACATCGTGATAACCCTGGCCAATATAAGATTTGAATACTTTGTTTTTCGAGGCTGTTTGTTTTAAATCTATCAGATAATCAGACTCGCTTTTTGCTGCAGGAAGATTCAGATTTGTTTTTAATCGGATATTCGATGGAACCGTTTGGCTGATCAATTCGTCTATCGAATTCACACCGATAGTCTCGAGCATTTTAGCTGTGTCATGCTCATTGGGAGCAATATGACGTTGCTCAAATTTTTCCTGATAATCTATATTAAGCTTCATTAAAAATTGGGGGAGTTTTATGAGGCAAAAATAAGGATTTTCAGCACATTATTAAATTGCGGCAAATAATTACATGTAATAATAACGTCAATTAATAGGCAAATAAATATCAGGAATGAAAAAGTCTGATATCTGCTGATTTTTAGCAGTTTTTGCGTTTAATTTTCACTAGTAACAACCCATCCCTGGTCTTTTTTGTGTCTGAGTTTGTAGGTTTTTGTAAGAAACTCACTATTTGATCCTTTATTATCGTCAAAAGGGTAGAAATCAGTCTCAACTTTCATTAAAGTTACTGTAGCTTTTGCTGATCTTTCATTCGTTTTTGCAAAATCAACTGGCTTATCATCATCCATTTCATAAAGGATAGTTTTGACTTTTGCTTTGTCTTTACTCTGATCCAATACAAAAGGTGCTGCTTTTTCGGTCAGTTTAATTAAATAAACAAATGAACTGTCTTTGGAAAGAAAAACCATCTTTTGTTCCTGAAGCTCCATGGTAATATATCCGTCAGATTCCAGTTGCTTGTACTTATTGAGTTCCTCCTGGTCCTTTAATTGTCGAAATTTCATTTCTCCAAAAGCAAAACTCGCTGTTTTATATTCCGGATTTTCATCCAGATAATTGGAGATTACTGATGCTGCCTCATCATCATTGATTGTAGTTTCTGGTCCGCACCCAATTATGAATGCTAACCCCATTACCAGGAATAAATGGACTATTGTTTTTTTCATAAAAATTCTTTCTTAAAGATAATCAATCCGGGATAATTGTTTCTAAAAATTCAGTTTAACCAGATAGTGCTTGTATCACACATCTAAGCCATTAAATTATTTCTACCAAAAAATCTTCGGTTTTCTTCTTTAACGATCCGAAACATATAATATTGGATTCAGGAATCCCATATTCCCGGAGCACTTTTTCAAATTCTAATGTTTTCGATTCTTCTACTGCAACCAGCAGTCCACCGCTTGTTTGCGGGTCGGCAAGGATGGTTGTTTTTCTGTTTAATACTGGGCTTCCTGAGGCAATTTTATGTCCGTAACTATTCCAGTTTCTGGTAGTACCTCCCGGAACTGAATTCTTATCCAGATATTCCTCGATCTCTTTTATTTTTGGGACCTTTTCGAATTCAATAACTGCTTGTAAATTACTTCCTTCACACATTTCCGAAAGGTGGCCTAAAAGACCAAAGCCAGTTACATCTGTCATTGCTTTTACATAATCCAACTTGCCTAATATTTCACCAATCTTATTTAACATCGACATGCTTTTCGGTGCTATTGCTGCGTGCTCAGGTTTAAGTATTCCTTTTTTTTGTGCTGTCGTAAGGATTCCTACACCGAGTGCCTTAGTTAAATAAAGTTTACATCCGGCTTGGGCTGTAGAGTTTTGTTTTAGATGTTTTATGTCCACAATGCCATTTACAGATAAACCGAAAACCGGTTCAGGACAGTCAATACTATGCCCACCTGCTAAGGTTATTCCTGCCTCGGCACAAATGGCCCTTGAGCCTTCCAGTACTTTTTGTGCAACCTCAGGCGATAATTTATCTATTGGCCAACCCAATATGGCAATGGCTAATACAGGCTTTCCGCCCATTGCATAAACATCACTAATTGCATTAGCTGAGGCAATTTTCCCGAAGTCATATGCGTCGTCAACTATAGGCATAAAAAAATCTGTAGTAGAGATTAAAGCGCTGCCATTTCCAAGGTCAAGTACAGCTGCATCATCACGGGTATTATTACCAACAAGCAAATTGGGGTCAACCGAATGGGTAATTGGACTGTGGAGAATAATGTCTAATACGGCCGGACTAATTTTGCAGCCGCATCCTGCGCCATGTGAATATTGAGTTAATTTAATTTCTTCAGGTATCATTTAATTAGTATTGAGATGTTAGTATTGAGACCCTGTAGCTATGGGGTTGAAATAGAGCTAATTTTTAATAATTATAATTGAAGGACTTCGTTTGTAATTCATTCTGATTGAATGTGATTCAATAAAAGTTTGCAGTTTTCTTCTGCATCTGTACTATTACACTGAATAAGGTGTATGCTTTCTTTCTCCCTTTTGCCCTGACCATTGGCATAGGTTTTATCATAATAAATCAGCACAATTTTAATAAAGTCATCCATGCGGTTTTCTCTGATCGCAAGTATCGCATCACGTGTTTGTTCGGGCCCCAATCTTTTTCCAATCCTCGTGGTACTTTCAATAAGAAACTCCTTGTCGAGCACTCCGTATTCTTTTACAAGAAAATCGACTCTTTTCTCAAATGGCACCGTGATTTTCATCACCGGAGCTTGTCTCATCTGATGAAAAATAGAATTAGGGATGAAGCACCTGCCTATTGACAAGCTTTCATCCTCCAGCCAAAGCGGAATGTTTGTATCCACTTTATTCAGCTCCCGGGCAAGTAAATTTTCAAATTGTTCTTGACCGGGCTGATTTAGCCTACCCATAGATCCATATGAAGAGCCCTGATGTTGTGCAAGATCTTCGAGATCAATAATTTGATGGGAAAGTTTTTTAAGCTGCTGCAGCGTTTTTGTTTTTCCAGAGCCCGTCATCCCGCCCAATATGAGTATTGAATACGTTTTTTTAAATTGTTCCAATACCCAGTTACGATACCTTTTATAACCTCCTTCAAGAAGAAAAACTTCAAAGCCATAAAGATTTAATGCCCAGGCCATTGCACCGCTACGCATGCCTCCCCGCCAGCAATGTACCAGAATTTTTTTTTCGGGTGCTATTTTCAGAGCCTCCTTTATAAATCCAGACCATTTTGATCCTGTAAGGTCAAATCCAAGTAATATAGCTTGTTCTCGCCCTTTTTGTTTATAGCATGTCCCCACTTTTACCCGCTCCTCATTTGAGAATATGGGTAGATTAAAAGCACCCGGAATACGGGCGTGCACAAATTCAAGGGGAGTTCTTACATCAATCACCGGGACAGTTTCGGCCATTTGCAGAAATTTATTAATGTCCAGTGATTGAATCATGAGAATGGAATAAGCGATTATGAGATTAATTATTTTTTAGTGCTTTCAGGTATAGTTGTATTGTGTTTTCCAAGCCTAAATAAAGAGAGTCGCAAATTAACGCATGCCCAATACTTACCTCCAGTAAACTTGGTATATTCTGAGAAAAATACTGGAGGTTATGTAGATCCAAGTCATGACCTGCATTGATGCCTAAGTTAAGCTGATCAGCTATCTTTGCTGCCGCAATGTAAGGTTTTATAGCACGGACTTTATCTTCATGATATCCTGAAGCGTAGGCTTCGGTATAAAGTTCAATTCGGTCAGTTCCTGTGCGCTTGGCTGCCTCAATCATTTCTTCTGCAGGATCAACAAAAATGGATACACGAATGCCCGCAGATTGAAATTCAGCGATAATATCCTCAAGGTAAGATTGATGTTTAATTGTATCCCAACCATGATTAGAAGTTAACTGACCTTCAGCATCTGGCACTAATGTAACTTGTGCCGGTTTATTAGCTAATACCAGATCGACGAATTTTTGTTCTTTAGGATTACCTTCAATATTGAATTCTGTATGTATCACCTTTTTTAGGTCGAATACATCTTGATAGCGGATATGTCTTTCATCAGGCCTCGGGTGGACTGTGATTCCCTCTGCACCGAATCGTTCTGCATCAAGGGCAACGTTAACCAAGTTCGGGTTGTTGCCGCCTCTCGAGTTACGAAGGGTAGCTATTTTGTTGATGTTTACTGAAAGATGTGTCATGGTGTTATTAAGCAGCACTAATTTTGGATTAGCAACTAATTCAAAGATAGATAAATTGTGATGGACTAACCTAACCTACCTGCAAAGGCCTTTATATAATAAACCTGGGCGGCAGCGATCGCTTTTTTGCCAGAGGGATTTTTTTTTCCAGCATTACCCGTTAATGGCAAAAAACTAAAGCAGAGCACAGGACTAGCAGAACCAAAGAACTACAGAAACTGATTTACATAAAGTTAAGATTCAACTTGTCAAAATCGAATTTCATCCCCTGTCTTACCTAGCGCCCGCTGAAACCTATTGATTGCGACTGTGGAGAATACCAGGCAGAAAAAACCCTTGAATCTGAATTATTGTTAATAAAAAAGCCCTTACGAAATAATCGAAAGGGCTTTTTGCTTGCACGCCATGTGGCGTTCAAATATTAGTATCTGTACGCATCTCCTTTAAACGGACCTTGAACCGGAACACCGATATAATCAGCCTGATGCTGATCTAATGTTTCAAGCTCAACACCAATTTTTGCAAGATGTAAGCGGGCTACTTTTTCATCCAGATATTTTGGAAGAACATAAACCTTATTCTCATAATTTGCAGAGTTTGTCCATAGCTCTAATTGCGCTAATGTCTGATTTGTAAACGAGTTAGACATCACAAAAGAAGGGTGTCCAGTTGCACATCCTAAATTCACTAAACGGCCTTCAGCAAGTACGATTACATCTTTACCATTGATGGTATATTTATCAACCTGTGGCTTGATCTCAACTTTAGTATTACCATAGTTTTCATTTAACCATGCCATATCGATTTCATTGTCGAAGTGACCGATATTACAAACAATAGCTTTGTCTTTTAATGCAAGGAAATGCTCACCACGAACGATGTCACAGTTACCGGTAGTTGTAACCACGATATCAGCTTCTTTAATTGCAGTTGCTAATCTCTTTACCTCATAACCTTCCATTGCAGCCTGTAAAGCACAGATAGGATCAATTTCAGTCACAATAACACGCACTCCCTGAGAGCTAAGTGAAATTGCAGAACCTTTACCAACATCACCATAACCACAAACAACAGCAACTTTTCCAGCCATCATTACATCAGTTGCACGACGGATCGCATCAACTAATGACTCACGGCAACCATATTTATTGTCAAATTTAGATTTGGTAACTGAGTCATTTACGTTAATTGCAGGTAAGTGCAATGTTCCGTTCTTCATACGCTCATATAAGCGATGAACTCCGGTAGTAGTTTCTTCAGAAAGACCTTTAATATCTGCGATCAGTTCAGGGAACCTGTCAAATACCATATTAGTTAAATCACCACCATCATCAAGAATCATGTTCAATGGTTTGTGATCCGGACCGAAATGTAAAGTTTGTTCAATACACCAATCAAATTCTTCCTCATTCAGACCTTTCCAGGCATAAACCTGAATTCCTGCAGCAGCAATTGCAGCAGCAGCATGATCCTGAGTTGAGAAAATGTTACATGATGACCAGGTAACTTCAGCACCCAATTCAACAAGCGTTTCAATTAAAACAGCTGTCTGGATGGTCATGTGTAAACATCCTGCAATACGTGCACCCTTAAGAGGTTTTGATGCACCAAATTCTTCGCGAAGCGCCATTAATCCTGGCATTTCTGCTTCAGCAAGACCGATCTCTTTACGGCCCCATTCTGCTAATGAAATGTCCTTAACTTTGTAAGGAACATAATTTGTCTCTACTGATGACATAGTTTTTTGTTTAAATGCGTTTTACGGCACGATAAATGGATAAATATTACTTTCCTATACAGGTAAGAGGTCGCAAAGGTAAGGGATAGTCTGATAAATTCAAAAAGGTAAAGACTTGAAAACTTAAGGAGACGACATTTTTGTGTCATATCAGTGTTTTATTAGTCCAATCAGGCTAAAGAGGATTAATTGTTCAAATGAAGAGAGGTTAAAATTTGGACGTCGATTATAATAAGATTTATTTTTGAAAAGCAGAATCTGTGATCCTTTGGTCGAGCCAGCCGTGTGCTCTGCTTTAGTTTTTTGCCAATAAATGTCGGTCAACAGGAACTTTCTCGTTTGGCAAAAAAGCTAACGCTGTTGCCCACGTTTAGCTAACTTAGGTTAAGTTCATTGATGTTAGGATAGTAAACTGCACCACGTTTATGGACTAATTATTTATACCTTTAATAAAGCGTGTAGAAAAACTTACAACTTAAAACTTATAACCTACAACTTATAACCTACAACTTAATACCTACAACTTACAACTTACAACTCCCTAAGTAATCTAAAAGTCAAACGATCACAAATCACATTTAATTAGTTCTAAATACTTAACTTTGTTTTACATTCAATTTCTACAGATTAATATAATTAAGATATGTATCCAGAATATTTAGTTGCGCCAATGCGCCAGGAACTTGTCAATGCAGGTTTTCAGGATCTCAGAACTGCTGATGAAGTCGAACAAGCCATAAAATCAGAAGGAACGGTTTTAGTAATGGTAAATTCTGTATGTGGTTGTGCCGCAGCAAATGCACGCCCCGCTGCAAGAATGTCAGTACAGCATGAAAAACATCCGGATAAACTAATAACTGTTTTTGCAGGTATGGAGAAGGATGCTGTTGATACCGCAAGAAACTTAATGCTCCCTTACCCACCATCTTCTCCGGCAATTGCTCTATTTAAGGATGGAAAACTGGTTCATATGATAGAGCGCCACCAGATTGAAGGTCGTCCGGCGCAAATGATTGCCGATAATCTTCAACAGGCTTTTGATCATTTTTGTTAATTTCTTTGAGTTCATTTTTATAAACGATAAAATCCGGTCACAGGCCGGATTTTTTTGTTTTGTACCTTTTTTTGATAGTTTTGAATAACCAAAAAATCCTCCATGAAACATATTGCAACTCTTCTTGCTATTTTTTTAGCTATTCCTGCACTTGCGCAGCAAACGTATATTCAATGCGGCCGCTTGATTGATGGAAAATCAAATTTGGTTCAGACTGAGATGACCATCATCGTTGAATCTAATAAAATAATAGATGTCAGAAAAGGATATCAGTCGGGATCCGCGAATGATAAGCTCATTAATATGAGAAATCAGACTGTGATGCCTGGATTCATTGACTCTCATGTTCATTTATCGAGTGAGACCAGTAAGAATAAATACATGGAAAACTTTACGCTTAATGATGATGATAACGCTTTAAGGGCAGTTAAATATTCTGAGCGTACGCTGATGGCTGGTTTCACAACTGTCAGAGATTTGGGAGGGCATATAGCAGTTTCGCTTAGAAATGCCATTAATGCGGGAGATATTAAAGGTCCGAGGATCCTTGCTGCAGGCAAAAGTATTGCCAGCACCGGTGGGCATGCGGATCCATCGAATGGTTATAGCAGGGCATTGATGGGAGATCCCGAGGCCAAAGAAGGAGTAGTTAATAGTCCGGAGGAAGCCAGAAAAGCCGTAAGACAACGATATAAAGAAAGTTCAGATGTGATAAAAATAACCGCAACAGGCGGTGTTTTAAGCAATGCGAAGGATGGTGCCGGTGCACAATTTACTGAGGATGAAATTAAAGCAGTGGTCATCACTGCCAAAGATTATGGTTTTCGTGTGGCTGCACATGCTCATGGTGCTGAAGGAATGAAAAGGGCTATACGAGCGGGCGTTTCTTCTATTGAACACGGCACTTTCATGGATGATGAGGTTATCGCTTTAATGAAGGAAAATGGCACCTATTATGTTCCTACAATTACTGCCGGAAAATCTGTTGCTGATTCGGCTAAAATCCCTGGATATTACCCACCGCTTGTACTTCCTAAAGCAATTGCAACCGGACCGAAAATTCAAAGCACCTTTGCTAAAGCATATAAGGAAGGTGTTAAAATTGCATTTGGTACCGATGCGGGAGTATTTGCACATGGAAAGAACTATAAAGAATTTGAATACATGGTTGAGGCAGGAATGCCTGCCATGGAAGCAATTAAATCTGCAACTATGAATGCTGCTGATCTGCTTGGCATTTCAGATCGAATTGGTTCAATTGAAAAAGGAAAATCGGCAGATATTATTGCTGTAAAAGGTGATCCAATAAAGGATATTAAAGTTCTGAGCGCTATGGACTTTGTTATGAAAGAAGGTGTGGTCTATAAGCAGTGATGATTCTACTATGCTTTGGTGTTATTCAAAAACCACTTAACAATTTCTGATTTTAATACTACAAGATGATGGTGCGCGCGCGCCGCACGTTCCAGAATATTTTACAAGCACACGCGAAAGGCGTGCTTTAGCGACGGAGCAGCCCGGCAAAAGCACTGCTGCCCCTGTAAAATAAACCCGGGTGACAGACCCAGCTTTTTGCCTGGGCAAATTATCATCTCAACTCGCAATTTATGGGCAAAAACTAGGGCAGAACACGGGTCTGGCGTGACCGAAGAGAAACAGACCCTGCTTTCTAAAAATTATTAATTTATTCAATCTAAAATAGCGCAGCAAGATTTTATATCGAGCTCACCTTAGTTAATATCAGGCATTCCATCAGATTCCTAAAAACATCCTGAAAACTGAATGAATAAAACTTTAAAAAGCTTTATTCTAACCTGTCAACAGCGCTTAAAAATCTTTACTCAAAAGCTTCTCCAGCTCCGAGAAACTTAAATTCATACGAACCCTGCCCTGCTTGGCATAGGATATTTCCCCGGTTTCCTCTGATACAATTATGGCTACCGCATCACTCATTTCAGTAATACCTATGCCTGCCCTATGCCTTAAACCAAATTGAGGGGGCAGCTTATCGTTTTCGGTTAGCGGTAAGATGCTGCTGGCGCATTTGATGCGGTTTTCAGAGATAATTACTGCACCATCATGCAACGGACTCGTTTTCTGAAAAATACTCTCAAGCAAGCGTCTTGAAATTTTGGCTTCAATAATTTCTCCACTATTTTGGTAAAATTGCTCATCAAAATATTTTGCAAAAACAATTAATGCGCCTGTTTTACTTTTTTGAAGACTCTTGCAGGCATCGATAATTGGCTTAACCCGAATTGAATTATTTTTAACAATCTCTTTGCTGCCAAATATAAATGACCACCAGGCCTTGTTTTTCTGTAAGGATGCGTTTCGGCCAATAAGTAACAAGAATCGCCTGATTTCCTGTTGAAAAACCACAATCAATGCAATGAAACCTACACTAACAAATGCGCCTAATAGTTCAGTTAGCAAACGCATCTGCGCCTCTCTTACAAGAATATAAACGGCATATATTATAATTAGTCCGAGCAAGATATTCAGCGCAATTGTGCCCCTGATCAGATTATATATATAATAAATAATAAGCGCTACCAATAAGATATCAAGCAGATCGAGAATGCGCAGATTAAGGAAACTAAAGTCAAATCCTTCCATTTTACTAATGTAAAAAATAATTGTGATTTGCTTTAATAGAGTATTGAGTATTGAGTATAGAGTATTGAGAAATCTACATAGATGTAAATTACTTTAATAGTGATGAATATTTAGTTGATTAACTATTTTGAGGGTTTCAATGGCTGCTTTAACATCATGTACACGTAGTATGTTTGCTCCTTTCATCAGAGCAATTGTATTAGCTGCAGTTGTGCCATTTAGCGCATTTTCTGAATCGGTTTCCAGTAGTTTGTAAATCATTGATTTGCGTGAGAGTGCTACAAGAATAGGATGACCTGTGGATTTTAGATGTTCTAGATTTGCTAGAAGTTCATAATTCTGCTCCAGATTCTTAGCAAAACCAAAACCTGGATCGATAATCAGATCATTGACTCCCAAATTCTTTAACTGCTCGATTCTAGAGACAAAATATTTACAAACTTCAATGGTTATATCTTTATAATCATTCATTGACGACATTGTTTGAGGAGTTCCTTTCATATGCATCATTATGTAAGGCACACCAAGCTTTGCAATAGTTTGAAACATCTCATCATCCATTGATCCAGCAGAAATATCATTGATAATTCCTGCACCTTCACTAACGGCTATTTTCGCAATTTCTGACCTGAAGGTATCAATCGAAAGTAATGCATCTGGAAATTCATTAACTATTGCCCGCAAAACTGGTATCAAGCGATCTGATTCTGTTTTTTCTGAGATATGTTCTGCACCAGGTCTGGAAGAATATGCGCCAATATCTATGATATGGGCACCTTCCGAAAGCATTTGTTCAGTTTTTTTGAGAGCGTCAATCAAGTTATTATTCCTTCCTCCGTCATAAAAAGAATCAGGCGTAAGATTCAAAACACCCATTATTTGGGGTTTTGACAGATCGAAAAGCTTTCCCCGAACTTTTAACGTAAATTTTTGCTGAAAAACTGTATTTTTACCCGTCATATACCGGCAAAATACCAATTAATTCATGGTTCTAACAAATAATATTTAAGGCTTTGATTAATAAAACTTCAGTAGAATACGATAGTGTCATCAAAGTTTGCAGAGAACTTTTTTTAAAAAAAAGCAGCGATTATGGCACTGCATGGCGTATTCTTAGGATATCATCTATAACTGACCAAATTTTTATTAAGGCTCAGCGAATAAGAACCCTTGAGGAAAAGAAGATTTCTAAGGTGGGTGAAGATATTACTTCCGAATATATCGGAATCGTCAATTATTGTATTATCGCGATGATGCAAATCGATCTCGAAAATGATGATAGAACAGAGCTTCCAATGGATGAGGTAGAAACGCATTTTGATAAAAGGGTTAATGAAACTAAAGAGCTTATGTTTGCCAAGAACCATGATTATGGAGAAGCATGGCGTGATATGCGAATCAGTTCATTGACCGATCTTATTTTGATGAAAATTCTTAGAGTAAAGCAAATTGAAGATAATGCTGGTCAAACACTCGCTTCAGAAGGTGTAAGGGCAAATTATCAGGATATGCTTAATTATTCGGTTTTTGCATTGATCAAACTCGGACTTTAATAAGCCAATCAAATAAAGGAATGGTTCTTTTCGAGCTGCCCTGAGTTAGAAATCCTGTAAGATTAGTTCTTTTAAGCCTAAGCGGCTAGTCAAAACAATTTTATTCCAATGAAACATACCTTATTACAATTTCTCAGAGCAATCGTTGGATTACTCTTTATCTTTTCAGGCCTGATTAAGGCCAATGATCCGCTTGGGTTTGGCTATAAATTGCAAGAATATTTTGAAGTTTTTCACATTGCTTTCCTAAATGATTTTGCAACTGTCTTTGCAATTTTGTTGTGTACTATTGAAATTGTTCTTGGGGCATTGTTGCTGCTTGGTATTCGTTCGAGAAACGTAGCTTCAGGATTATTATTCACAATCATTTTCTTTACTTTTCTAACCTTCTATTCTGCCTTTTTTGAAGTTGTAACTTCTTGCGGCTGTTTTGGTGATGCTATTCCGCTGACTCCTTGGCAGTCTTTCTCAAAGGATATCGTTTTATTATTTATGATTCTGTACATCTATAAAAAACGCGATGAGATTACTCCTTTGATATGCAGCACCAAGATTCAAAACTGGAGCATAGGATTCGTGGTTTTAGGCGCTCTCGGATTCGGTTTGTACACCTATAATTTTCTGCCTGTTCTGGATTTTCTACCATATAAAGTTGGGAATAATATCCCTTCACTAATGATCATGCCTCCTGGGGCAGCACAAGACGTTTATCAAATCACCTATGCTTTGAAAAATAAAAGCACCGGTGAATCTAAATCTTTGACCGATAAAGAATACCTGAGTTCAGGGATTTGGAAAGATAAGAATTGGGAGATTGTCGGCGATCCTGAAAGCAAATTGATAAGCAAAGGCTTTGAAGTCAAAATTAAAGACTTGAAAATTACAGATAGTCAGGGGACTGACTACAACACTGAATTACTGGAAAATCCGTATTATAATTTGGTGATCGTGGCTTATGACCTTTCTAAAACTGATTTGGCAGGTATTGGAAATTTAAATGCAATTGCGATAAACGCGGCGGAGAATTTCAACATCCGGACTGTTTTTTTAACCTCCGCCTCGGCACAGGATGCAGAGATATTCAGCAAGAAAAATAAGTTGGTTATGGAGATTTTTTACGCAGATGCGATTCCGCTTAAAAGTATGGTGAGGGCTAACCCCGGTGTATTATTAATGAGAAAAGGGATAGTTGTCAATAAATGGCATTTTCATAATTTGCCAAGCTATGATGATTTATCATCAAAATACTTTAATGTCAATTGAAAATCATTGTTTCGTAACTAATCAATTTTATATTTATCAATATTTTATTTCAATAGCAGACGATATCCGCTCTGTGATTTAATTTTAACCTAAAGAATTTTATGAAGGTATTTCTGATTGGATTTATGGGAAGTGGAAAGACAACCATTGGAAAGAAACTTGCTAATCATTTAAAATATGAATTTATTGACCTCGATAAGTTAATTGAATCTAAGGCTGGGATGAGTATTGTCGATTATTTTGAAATACATGGTGAACCTTTATTCCGCGAACTGGAGCGTGATATTTTACAAAAAACTGAATTTCCTGAAAATGCAATTATCGCCACCGGTGGCGGAGCACCCTGTTTTGGTGATAATATGGAATGGATGAATAAAAACGGATTAGTGACCTATCTTTCCTTATCTCCTAAGGCACTTGCAAGTCGCCTGGAGCATTCAAAAACCGATCGTCCTTTAATTCGTCATTTAAATGGAGAGGAGCTAATTGATTATATCAGCATCAAACTTAAGGATCGTGAAGTATTCTATAATCAGGCTAAGTATGTTGTTAGCGCAAGTGACCTGACAGCCGAGCGATTATCTTTTTATTTGAATTTGGGCTGAGCCGATTTCAAATTGCTAATTCGGACTCATTTCTTTTAGAAAATTTATACTAAGAGCAGAAATTAGCTTATTCTACTAGCTGGTTCATTACTCCAAACTAATGCGATCAATTAATAATTCGAAGTCCTCTTCCTTTTTGTTGCTAATCAAGAAGCTCAATTGTCCGATGGTTTTAAAATTGAAATTTGGTATGTTCAATTTGCGCCCCCTATATTGCGGGTAAAACTCTCTGATTGCTAACTTGAGATTTTCCCAATCTCCTGAAGTGGAAAATTGGTGTACATAAGACTCAAACTGCGAACTCTTGCCCTTAATGCGAAACTCATATCGTTTCCCATCTCCCTTTATGCGCAAAACAATGAACTTCTTTTCCTGCGATAGTGCTATTGTACGGTCTAATTGGATCGAAGCAAATCCTCCATTATTCGCCAATGATACATGGCCTGAAAACTTCCCATTCCCTGCATTAGTAAGAACCAGAGAACTTTTAGATATACCGCCCATCACACCATCGTTCACAACATTCCACTCATTGATATTCTTTTGATTTGAGAAAGTATAAATCTCTTCCATAGTTGATTTAATGGGTAAGCTGAGAATCAGTAAGAGTAATAGGTATCTAATCATTTTTATTTTACCCAATTAATAGTGTTTGAGGATTACTCTGTAACGATGGGTCTTTACACAAATACAACTGGTTTTTTAATTCCTATTTCAATAAATTAATTCCCAGAATAATCAATAAAATAGCCAACTGGCAAAGGCATTTTTGGCTCTAAAAACCTGATGCAAAGAAGATGAAATTGCTTTCAATGTTAAATTTTATGCAAGTCTGGGTTTGCTATGGATTATAATTAGTTAAAATACCTGGATCAATCTGTTTGCTCAATACCCAACACTAAATCAACTCAAATAAACAGCGTCATCTTTCGATTTGTCATCCATCACTACTTCAATATGTTCTTTAACCAGAGTAGACATTTCCAGTCCGGTAAAATCTGAAGAAATAGGAAAGTTGCGGTGACTGCGGTCGATTAGCACGAGCGTCCTTAGCTTTTTCAATGGGATGTTGATGAATACACCAAGTCCGTATGCTAAGGTGCGCCCACTATTTAAAACATCATCAACCAAGATGATAACCTTGTTTTTTACCGAATTAACATCAATATCTGTGCTTGCCTCAAGATGGGAACTGTCCTTTTCTATTTCGATTTTCATCAAGGTGACTTTTATCTCAGAGATAGATTCAAGGACTTTTTTCAGACGTTTTGCAATAATATATCCCTGATCTATAATTCCTGCTAGAACGACTTCCTTCTCATTCAGGTTATCCTCCAGAATCTGATAGGCCATCCGATCAATCTTTTGCTTAATTTGTGTTTTATTGAGTACGAGTAATTTTTTTGTAGTCATTATGCTCCCAAATTTGAATTCAAAATACGTATTCCTACGCAAAATATGCTATTAATTCCTTCATTTAAATATGAGATTATTCAAATCCTATTGATATGGGAAGAAAATAAAATTAGCTCCTTCCGGTACGATCACAAAGACACACATGGATTTGTAGGGGTCTTTATATTGTTTGGTAAATTTTTCCTTTTTATCAGCTTGAATAAGCCCTTTTTCTATAAATTCTTCGATAGTGGAGGCATGAATACTCCATCCGGTATTTAGTTCGTTTCTGTCTAAAATAGGCTCACCCAATTTCACTTCATGCTGGTGAGCAACGAAAATTGGACATTCTGAGATGCCTTCTACCATGATTTCAATTGCAACTTCTTTCAGTGATTCGCTGTAAAGCTTCAGATCTGCTTCTAGGCTCTTCAGCGGACTTTCCTTGGGTTTAATATTCCCTTCATTATTCTCTTCAGGATTTAGAAGATCTTTGATTTCCATTTTTTTTTCTGATTTAACCGGTAGAAATCCACCAGGCTCATGAGCTATCTTTTAATTGTTAGCAATACCACATTTTCAACATGCTGAGTATGAGGGAACATATCTACAGGTTTGATGCGGCCTACTTCATATTTTGAATTGAGAAGTTCAATATCCCTAGCTTGCGTTGCTGCATTACAACTTACGTAGACAATTTTTTCAGCCTCCATTTCAAGTAGTCGTTTCACTACATCAGGATGCATGCCTGCACGCGGAGGATCAGTGATCACAACATCCGGTTTACCATGGGTTTTTATAAAATCTTCATCTAAGATATCTTTCATGTCACCGGCAAAAAAACTCGTGTTTTTGATTCCATTTATCTCGGAATTGATTTTAGCATCCTCAATTGCCGTAGGGACGTACTCAATGCCAATTACGTTTTTGACCTTGCCGGCTATGAAATTGGCGATCGTGCCTGCACCTGTATAAAGATCGTAAACCAGTTCATCACCTTTAAATTCGGCGAAATCACGTGCTATTTTGTAGAGTTCAAAGGCCTGTGCAGAGTTGGTCTGGTAAAATGATTTCGGACCGATCTTGAATTTTAATCCATCCATATTTTCAAAAATATGATCTGCCCCTTTGTAAGTATGTATTTCCTGATCGAATATCGTATCGTTCTTTTTATGATTTATGATGTAAAGAAGAGAGTTAATACCCGGGAACTCAGAAGCTATGAATTTCATCATTCCTTCGATCTGGTCTTCATCTGCATAAGCAAATACAACAATAACCATTAATTCGCCGGTGCTGGAAGTTCGTATGATCAGATTTCTGAGCGAGCCTTCGTGATTCTTCAGATTGTAAAAAGAAATTTGGGCATCAAGCGCATATTCCCTGACTTTGTTTCTGATCTCATTGGATGGATCGGCCTGCAGGTAACAATGTTCTATATCCAAAATTTTATCAAAACGGCCAGGAATATGATAACCTAATGCATTCATTTCCATGGTTTCACCACTGCGCATGTCGCAATCAGTTAGCCAGCGTTTATCAGAAAATGTATATTCAAGTTTATTTCTGTAATAACGCGACTCAGAAGATCCCAGAATAGCTTCCATCTGAGATACGTCTACTTTACCAAGCCTTTGCAATGCATCACTCACGCTTTTCTGCTTGAATTGTAATTGAGCATCATAATTTAGATGCTGCCATTTACACCCACCACATACCCCAAAATGATCACAAAATGGTTCGGTTCGATGATCAGAGGGTTTTATCAGGTTTTGAATTTTCCCTTCGTAGAATTTTTTCTTTCTCCTCAATAACTCTACATCTACTATGTCGCCTGGAACAGCTTTGTCAATGAATATAACCAGATCATCTGATTTACCCACACCCTTACCTTCTTCAGCAATGTCTATTACCGCGATGTTCTGCAAAAATTTTTTGTCGGCCGGAATTTTTTTCATGAACGGCAAAATTAAAGATTTTTAATTTAACCTGAGTTCGATATAAGGTAGATTAAAAATGCCATTTTAATTGATCTCATGATGCTCTAGGTTTGTATTATTTGATTTTTGAAACCAAAAACTGCGTTTTATAGCTTAGTTCAGCCCTTTCCTACGGAGTATTTCCGGCAAGAAATCGTAGTCTATTTCAGATTACCAATAGCCGGAAGATACCTCCTTCGGCAAGGTTTATTTTACCCGGAGCTGTTTTTCATCGGGACTGGCTTCCGCTAATAGAACCATAGCCCATATTAAATAAACCCGAGTGGCAGCTCTATCTTTTTTGCGATACATAATTTCATGATATCTGTTAAAATTCCCACAAAAAAATAGGGCAGAACACGGGGCTGGTACAAGCGAAGAGAAACAGACCATGCTTTCTAAAAGGAGAGAAAAACTTCATTTGAAACTTAACAAATTAAGATTTTGTATCGAACTCACGTTAATTTAGGAAAATGTAGGCGGAATATATTGACAAAAGAATTGTCTGAACCTTACAGTATTAGGTTCAAATGTGTGTGATTAGCTTTTTGAATCTGATTGTATGTGTTTAACAGGTAAACCTAAATCAAAATTTAAAACTCAAAAAGCTCATCAATTAAATCTGATAATATTAGAATTTCGCGGCTCATGGGGGAATAATTAGTTAGTAATAATGCTATTATACAACAATTTATACCAAAAACCAAATTGGTATAAAATCTTAATATTAAGTTTACTTAAATTCTACAATTACAATTTGAGTTTGATTCTTATTTGACGGCGGCCTTCACTAAGTATGGCAGAATTTCCTTTTGGAAGGAAATAAAATTTTTGCGAACGTCAGAATCGCTTACTGATGTGAAAGCAAATGAAAATACAATACTCTTACTAGCTTTAATTAAAAAGCGCAAGCGTTCTATATAATCATCAGCTTTAAAGAGTTTTGTTCTATTGAATGACTGGATTAAAAGATTTTCAAGGTCATCGGAAAGTGTTTTGAGAAATTCCTGCGAATTCGCCGACTCACGAATAAATTCCCAACCAATAAATTCATTGCAAACAGTATAGGATAATCGGCTGGTTTTCAAGATGATCATACTCAAGTATGCTTCTTCATCCAGTTCTTCAGAAGATTTATGAATAATTTCGTGAACACTTTGCTGAATATATTCCATCAGGATAGCCTGAAGAAGAAACTCCTTACTGTCAAAATATTTGTAAATGGTTGCTTTGGCGATCTTTGCGCGTTTGGCAATTTCATTCACACTGGTTTTGTGATAGCCATATTTTCGGAATAAATCCTGGGCTGCTTTTTTTATGCTTTCCTTAATTTTGTCTACTTCCATATCAATTCACTACCGAAATATCAAAATTACTAATTAATACTCTATATTCCTTGAGTGGCCTTTTGGCGGGTGCTTTAACTGCTGAGCCATCAAATAGTGAAAATTTTGCACCACTGCAGGGATCTGTAGCTGTGAGGTTCGGGTCATCTGGTACCACTGCACACCTCGACTGGGGATTAACAGAACTACAGCGATCAAAGGCTACAAAAGCATTGTCTGCCCTGCGGTAGATTAGCAATCCAGCAACCCCTGTATTATTCATTTTTTCTACCACAAGTAAACCATTCTTGTTTTTAATATTAAACTCCTGAATGGTAATTCTGTAGTTTACAAAGGCCTCAGGAATCCTGTTTAAGCTGTCCTTGGTACAGGAAAGCAAAGAAATAAAAATGAATAATATGACTATTCCGGGTCTCATCAAATCATTTCTGATTGGAATTGCTTCAAAAAGCGGATATCATTTTCGGAGAACAATCTAAGGTCCTTAATCTGGTATTTCAAATTGGTAATCCTTTCGATTCCCATACCAAAGGCATAACCTGTAAATTTCTTACTGTCGATATTGCTGTTATCAAGAACATTCGGATCTACCATTCCGCAACCTAGTATTTCAACCCAGCCACTATGCTTACAGAACTGACAACCGTCCCCTTTACAAATCGAACATGAAATATCCATTTCTGCTGATGGTTCTGTAAACGGGAAATAACTCGGCCTAAACCTCACTTTTGTATCTTCCCCAAATAATTCCTGAACAAAATGAAATAAGGTTTGTTTCAAATCGGCAAAAGAAACATTCTCATCAATATACAGTCCTTCTACTTGATGAAAAAAGCAATGTGCTCTTGCAGAAATGGCTTCATTACGATATACCCTGCCGGGCATGATAGCACGGAATGGTGGTTTTCCTGCTTCCATCATTCTTACCTGAACAGATGAAGTATGGGTGCGTAGTGCAATATCACCATTTTCGCCACCCTTTTTTATAAAGAACGTATCCTGCATATCCCTTGCAGGGTGTTCCTCAGGAAAATTAAGGGCAGAGAAATTATGCCAGTCATCTTCGATCTCAGGCCCCTCAGCTACATTGAATCCCAGCTTTTTGAAAATTTCGATAATTTCTTTTCTGACCAGTGATAAAGGATGGCGCCCCCCAAGTTCGTATCCTTCTCCTGGCAAGGTAAGGTCAAGTTCAGAATCTGTACTATTCTCAACTGTTTCTAAGCTTTCTTTTAGTGTCTGATATTTCGCTTCAGCCATTTGCTTAAACTCATTCAGAACCTTTCCCATGACCCGTTTCTCTTCCGAAGAAACAGTTTTAAACTCTTCAAATAGGTCTTTTATAATGCCTTTAGTGCCCAAAAAGCGTATTCTGAATGATTCAAGTTCATCATTGCTTTTTGGTTGAAATGAATTTATTTCTGTTGTGTATTGATTAATTTTTTCCTGCATGTTAAAAATATTTAAAGGGATCAACTCCCTTTTTTGCCTCCTTTTTATTTTATTACGCCAAGTTTTACTCCAACATTGATGAACGCAGCAATAGCCTTATCCAAATTTTCTTTTGTATGTGCCGCAGATAATTGAACTCTTATACGTGCTTTATCTTTCGGTACCACGGGAAAATAAAAGCCTATCACATAAATTCCTTCTTTTAACAATTCTGCCGCAAAATCCTGAGAAAGTTTGGCATCATACAACATAATAGGAACAATTGGATGGGTTCCTGTTTTAATATCAAAACCAGCTTCGGTCATTTTCTGACGGAAATATAAGGTATTAGCTTCAAGTTTATCCCTTAGTTCAGTGCTCTTTTCTAAAATATCCAGAACTGCAATGGATGCCCCAACAATTGAAGGTGCCAGTGTATTTGAAAATAAATAGGGTCTTGAACGTTGTCGGAGAAGATTAATTACCTCCTTCGGCCCCGAAGTAAATCCTCCGGATGCTCCACCCAATGCTTTACCAAGAGTTCCGGTGATAATATCTACCCGTCCTATTACATTATGATGCTCATGAGTCCCCCGACCAGTTTTACCCAAAAAGCCTGATGAATGACATTCATCAATCATTACCAGTGCATGATATTTATCTGCCAAATCACAGATTTTATCTAGTTGGGCAATTGTTCCATCCATTGAGAAGGACCCATCTGTTACAATAATCCGGTGACGCAAGTGTTGAGTTTCTCTTAATTTTTCCTCGAGATCTGCCATGTCATCATGGTTGTAGCGGAAGCGTTGCGCCTTACATAAACGAACCCCATCAATAATAGAAGCATGATTTAATGCATCAGAGATAATTGCATCCCGATCATCAAATAAGGGCTCAAATACACCTCCGTTCGCATCAAATGCTGCTGCATACAAAATCGTATCTTCTGTACCTAAAAATTTGGAGATTTTTTCTTCAAGTATTTTATGGATGTCCTGTGTTCCACAAATAAACCGGACCGAAGCCAATCCAAAACCATGGGTATCAAGTGCATTTTTTGCTGCTTCAATTACCTTCGGATCAGATGCAAGTCCGAGGTAATTATTAGCACAAAAATTGATCACCTCCTGACCGCCCTGTATTTTAATGTCAGCGCCCTGTGGGGTGATGATAATACGTTCACGTTTGTAAAGCCCTGCTTTTTCAATTTCCTCAAGTTCTTTCTTTAATATCGGTTGGAGGGTATTGTACATAATTGATTAGTTTGGATGTGTAAAATTACAAATTCTGCGGACTTTCAGCTTCTTACCCTGTAAACTAGTCCGATTGAAGACCACAATCGTAATAAAATTGATAAACTGGTCTTATTTTTTACCATCATTCCGAGAAAATTTATATGTTATTGCGATATTTATAAAAAAATTTCCATGAGATTGACTTTGTTATTTCTGCTATTGATTCTGGTTTGTAATGGATCATATGCACAAAGTCTGATTCTCAAAGGTAAAATAGTTAATTCTAAGGGGCTACCGGTCCCTTTTGCAAGCGTTTACGAAAAAAATACCACAAGCGGAACTTCTGCAAATAGTGATGGTGAGTTTCAACTCAAATTAAAGCCGGGAAAGCGTTTAATTATATTTAAAGCAATTGGTTTCAGTCAGGAATCCAGAGAACTTGACATGAAATCTGATCAGTTTATATCTGTTGTTTTGAATGAAACTGTTTACGAATTGAAAGATGTGATTGTCCGTGCATATTCAGAAGACCCTGCTTATGAGGTGATCAGAAATGCAATAAAAAAAAGAAGCGACTATTTAAATGAAACAGAAGAATATACCACAGATGTATACATTAAGGGAATACAAAAACTGCTTGGTGCCCCTAAAAAATTTTTAGGAGCGAATATCGATGATGTAGGTAAGCAATTAGGTTTGGACTCGAACCGTAAAGGAATCCTCTATCTTTCTGAATCTGAATCTAAATTGAGTTATATAAAGCCAGGAAAGTATAGAGAAGTAATGATTTCTTCTAAAGTTTCCGGTAGTAACCGCGCTTTCAGTTTTAACCGCGCCTCTGACATGGTAATTAATTTTTATCAGAATATGTTGGAGATGGAGGGCTTAAGTGCACGTCCATTTGTCTCGCCAATTGCAGAGAATGCATTGTTTTATTACAAGTACAAACTGCTTGGTACCAGTATGGAGAATGGACAGTTGATTAATAAGATTGAGGTGATTCCAAAACGTGATGCTGATCCTGTATTTAGAGGAGTTATCTATATAATCGAGGACAGCTGGCGGATATATAGTACCAATCTCTACCTTACTAAGGAGGCAAATATTCAATTTGTAGATACCGTAAACATAAGCCAGGAGTTTATTCCGGTTAATAAAACCTGGATGCCTTCTTCGGTTAGGTTCGACTTTATAGGGGGGATTTTTGGCTTTAAATTTGGCGGATATTATATTGCTCTCTACAATAATTATAACCTGAACCCTGACTTAAACCTTAAAGATTTCCGTGAGGTTTTAAACATCAGTGCTGAGGTAAACAAAAAAGATACAACATACTGGAAACAGAAAAGGCCGATTCCTCTGACAGATGAAGAACAAATTGATTATGTTAAAAAGGAGATTTTAGCAACAAAGCGTCAGTCTAAAGCTTATCTGGATTCACTCGATCAGGTAAACAACAAATTTAAGCCTTTGGGTTTTATTATAGGCGCTGGTTATAATCCGCGTAACAGATTTAAAAAGGAATATTACCAATTTGGATCCTTGGTCAATTCTCTTTTTTATAATACGGTAGAAGGTTTTGGGGTTAATTATAAGGCTTCATTTTCAAAACGGATCGATTCTCTGACCAATAAATTCCTGCGTTACACCGGGAAGGTTCGTTATGGGCAATCGAGTGAGAAGTTCTATGCGAGCTTTTCTGCTGCTATACCGCTTAAAAACAGCAGCTTTTTACTTAATGCCGGGTCAGATGTTTTAGACCTAAATAATCAGGAGAGTATTAGTCAGCTTGCTAATACAATCAACTCATTATTATATGAGCGCAACCTGCTCAAACTCTATGAATCAAGGTTTGTAAACCTTTCTTATTCCAAGCCATTTGGAAGTGTGAAAACTAGCGTTAGTACTGAATGGTCTAATCGTAAGTCACTTCAAAATACATCTGATTACACCATTCGAAACCTGACAAGAAGAGATTTTACCTCAAACAACCCACTTTTCCCCGGTTCAGACCTTCCTATGTTCCCTGAAAATCAAGCACTGAAATTTAAGTTTAGGGCAAGTTATGCTTTCAGCAATAGTTATGAAACCTACCCTTCAGGTAAATTATACAGTGAATCAAAGTATCCATTGCTTGGTGTAAATTATGAGACTGGAATTAATGGTATTTTCGGGTCTGATGTAAACTACTCCCGTATTTCTGTTGACCTAACAAAATCAGATATAAAATTGGGACTATTAGGTAACTCTGCTTTCTGGCTTGGAGCAGGTAAGTTTTTAACTACCAATAGATTATATTATATTGATTATAAGCATTTTTTAGGTACACAAACTCTTGCTTACTCTCCTAATATAAATAGTTTTCTTTATCTCGATTATTATAATTTCAGTACGGCTAATCAGTATTGGGAAGCACATTTTGAGCATGATTTTTCAGGCTTTTTATTTAACAAACTGCCACTTCTGCGGAAGCTGAAACTTAATGAGATTGCAGGCTTTAATTATTTGGGTACACCAGCTAATAAATCTTACGCTGAGTTTTATCTTGGGATTAGCTTTTTAAACTTTAGAGCTTCTTATGGCTGGTCATATTTGAACGGAAAGAAGAACGATTCTGGTTTCAGAATAGCTACGGGACTTTAATTTCCATTATTTGATACGCTAATTGTTCTTGCAGAATCTGTTCTGTTGACCTATATTTGTGACATGCATTAAACGCTGTTTGCAACAGTATCAATGAATTATGATAAAATACCAGACACTTCTCTACTATTGTTATAGTCGGATAGAAGATGCTGAACAATTCGCATCAGACCATCTTCAATTTTGTAAATCACTTAATCTTGTTGGGAGGATTATCGTTGCCGATGAAGGGCTAAACGGAACTGTTTCGGGCGCAGCTGAATCCTGCAAAATGTATATGGATACACTCCATGCCGATCCGAGATTCTCAAAAATCGATTTTAAGATTGATAATGTAGAAGAACCTTCGTTCATCAAGATGCATTGTCGCTACAAATCAGAAATTGTTCATTCCGGACTTCGTGATCCTGGAATTATCAATCCCGAAAAGAAAACAGGAATCCATTTAGAGCCAGCTGATTTCGTGAAAATGAAGGATGATCAGGATGTGGTTATAGTTGACGTGAGGTCGAATTATGAACATTCAATCGGGCGCTTCAAAAATGCAGTTACCTTTGATATTGAGAATTTTCGAGATTTTCCTGCTATGATCAATGAGCTGGCTCAATATAAAGACAAGAAAATTGTAACGTATTGCACTGGTGGAATTAAATGCGAAAAGGCTTCTGCTTTATTGCTTCATGAAGGTTTTGAAAATGTCTATCAGTTGCATGGAGGTATCATCAAGTATGGAAAAGAAGCTGGAGGCGAAGACTTTGAAGGTAAATGTTATGTATTTGATAATCGGGTCGCAGTAGATGTGAATACAGTAAATCCGGTTGTAATTTCAACTTGTCGCAATTGTGGTGCAAATACCACTAAAATGATCAATTGTGCTAATCCAGAGTGTAATGAGCATTTTACCCAATGTGATGCATGCGGCGAAAAACTTGATGGGGCATGTTCTACACTATGCCAGGAACATCCAAGAAAGCGTGAATATGATGGTACTGGATATTATGTTAAAATTCCCCAGCCCGTAAATAAGCAGAAGTTAAAACTTTCTCAGGTTTGAAAATTTATCTCTAATCTATTTTATGAAAAAAATATTTTCATTTGCAATTCTGACCTTGTTCATGCTTCAGCATGCTTTCGCACAGGATAAATTAATGTTTTCTAAAGAGATTTTTACCAGTGGATCGGATACGCTATTGTATAGGATGTTACTTCCCGAAAATTTTGATCCTCAGAAAAAATATCCGGTTCTGATATTTTTGCATGGGGCCGGCGAACGGGGAAATGACAATGAAGCACAACTCATGCATGGAAGCAAGCTTTTTTTAAGGTCTGATATCAGGAGAGATTTCCCTGCGATCGTTGTTTTCCCTCAATGTCCCAAAGGAGATTTCTGGGCAAATGTAAAGATCGGTGATGGGAAGTCGGGAGATCGATTCGGATTTCAGAAAGGCGGGGAGGCTGGTAAAGCCATGAAGCTTTTGCTTGGTCTGCAGGTATATTTAAAATCCGAGAAATACACAGATAATGCCCGCTTCTATGTGGGAGGTCTTTCAATGGGAGGTATGGGGACCTTTGAAATTTTAAGGCGTAAACCAAAAGCTTTTGCAGCCGCTTTTGCGATTTGCGGAGGTGATCATGTTGAGAACGTGAAAAAGTATAAGAATGTTCCCATGTGGATATTTCACGGAGGAAAGGATACAACAGTGCCTCTTGCAAAATCAGAAGTAGTGGTTAATGAACTTAAGAGGTTAAATCAACAACCTAAGTTTACAATTTATCCTGAAGCTGGACATAATAGTTGGGATCCTGCATTTGCAGAGCCTGACTTTATATCCTGGATATTCTCTCATAAGAGGTAATTATTCAGTTTCCCGTACCCTTTTTAGTTATCCCCGGTTTAAATCTTGGTTTATAGCTTGGTTTAGGATGCGAATTTGAGTCTGGAGCTGATTCTTCCTGAATTTCAGACTGTTTTTCTCCAATTTCTCCAATTTTTGCCTTGAATCTCGGTTTATATATTGGTACTACTTTCTGCTCCGATTCCGCATTTTTATCAATTTCGGCAGCTAAATTCTGCTCGGATACATTAACAGCTGCTTTGAATCTGGGTATGTATTTGGGAGTAGTCTTGGCTTCTGTTTCTTGAGTGATCAGGTCGTTATGCTGTATTTTTGCAGCATTAAATCTTGATTGATATTTTGGTTTATCCTCATTTTCAGGCTCTTTTGATAGTTTTTCCTGAACAATAACAGGTGTTTCTACTATTTTAATCTCTTCTTTTAAATGATATGTCCTTCTTAGCTTATTGAACCAGAACTTCTTGCTATGGTCAAAACTTTTTTCACCCATTTGCAGAAAATGACTTTCAAATTCAGAAAAAAATGTTTGATCCTTTGACTGAAGTTGTACAGGATCAATCTTTTTCTTGATTAAAAATTCTTCAAAAGTCATGATTTTATGATAAGGAATTTATTCTGCCATATTATGATAAACCGCCTGAACATCATCATCATCTTCCAGCTTATCAATTAATTTAAAAACATCTGCAGCCTGTTCTTCAGTTACTTCAGTGGTTGATTCGGCAATACGTTCCAGTTTAGCACTGATTACGGCAATACTTCTTTCCTCAAGTGCTTTTTGCATTTTCCCGAAATCTTCAAAAGACGTATGAATTACACCAACATCTTTTCCAGATTCATCAACTTCTACATATAGATCTTCAAGTCCGGAATCAATCAGTTCAAATTCCAGTTCATCTAATTCCATTTCTCCCGGTTCAAATCTAAAAACCGATTTACGTGTGAAAATAAAATCAAGCGAGCCTGTTTTTCCCAAAGTACCATTGGTTTTATTAAAATAGCTGCGAACATTGGCTACCGTTCTGTTGGTATTGTCGGTTGCAGTTTCAATCAATACTGCTACGCCATGTGGGGCATAACCCTCGTATACTATCTCTTCATAATTACTTTCATCCTTGTTACTTGCTCTTTTTATGGCGGCTTCAACTGTATGCTTTGGCATATTCACAGCCTTCGCATTTTGCATAGCGGTTCTAAGACGCGAATTTGCATCGGGATTTGACCCTCCGTCTTTTACTGCCATAACAATCTCCTTACCCAGACGGGTAAATTGTACAGCCATTTTTGCCCAACGTTTGAATTTTCTCTCTTTACGGAACTCGAATGCTCTTCCCATTTTTATGTATTGTTTGAGTATTGTGTTAATTACTTTAATCAATTTTGCCGCTAAAATACATGTCCTTGTAAAATTTCAACTCTCTTCACAGAATTATTTATTTTATCGCTTCAGAACATTTAAAATCGCGAATATTTTCCAGTTATTTCCTCAAATTAAGTATCATAGATTCTGTCATTTTCGAAAGGTTAAATCCAGGTTTCCATCCCCAATCATTGCTCGCAACGGTATCATTGATCGATTTTGGCCAGCTATCAGCAATTGCCTGCCTTTGATCAAAGTCCATATATTCTAACTTAAAATCCGGAATATGATTTTTAATTTCTTTTCCAAGTACTTCCGGTGTGAAACTCATCCCAGTAAGATTATAAGAAGACCGGATACTTATTTTTTCAGCGGGTGCATCCATTAGTTCAATCGTTCCACGAATTGCATCATCCATATACATCATGGGCAATTCAGTTTCAGCCGAAAGGAAACTTTTATAACTACTCTTTTTGAGAGCATCATGGAAAATATGTATTGCATAATCGGTAGTTCCACCTCCGGGTGCTGCCTTCCAGCTGATCAGGCCAGGATACCTGATGCTCCTGATATCCAGTCCGTAGCGATGAAAGTAGTATTCACACCAGCGTTCACCTGCAAGCTTGCTGATTCCATAAACTGTAATTGGATCCATTATACACAATTGCGGGGTTTGAATTTTGGGTGAGTTCGGACCGAAAACTGCGATAGAACTTGGCCAGTAAATTCGTGCTGTTTTGTATTCGAGGGCAAGATCAAGAACATTCAATAAGCCGTTCATATTCAAATCCCAGGCTAATTTGGGATTTTGTTCGCCTGTTGCAGATAAAAGCGCGGCAAGCAGGTACACTTGTGTGGGCTTATATTTTTGAAACAATTGCTTCAATATATCTTTTTCAAGTACGTTAACAAACTCAAAAGGACCTGCATTTTTAATATCGTAATCTGGCCTTCTGATATCACATGCTATGACGTTCCCATCTCCATAGCTTTTCCTCAATTCTGCGACTAATTCTGTACCTATCTGTCCATTGGAGCCAATGACCACAATTCTTTCTGACATCATAATTGGTTTTCATCAAAGTTAGAAATTCTGTATTGCTTTAGATATTAAAAATCGGAATCCTTAACATTAAAGCTTTACAGCAAGTACAAATGACTTTGTAAATTTGCTAATCTGTCCATCTTTATCAAATATATCCGTCTGAAGAAGGTATATACCTCCAGGTACCAACTGATTATGTTCATTAAAACCATCCCATACAAATGAACCCTCAAGGTTTAGTGTATAATTTTTCAAGAGCCTTTTTATTAGCATGCCATGTACATTATATATAGAAACATTGGCAATTTTTCCTGGTTCAGGAAATTGATAGTTAATCTCCAATAAATCTTCGAAGCCATCGTTATCAGGAGAAAAGGTTTTTGAGGCAAAAGTTAAATTTTCCTGAAAAAAAGGATTTTCCGAATGTTGGGAATTCTTATATCCCGGAGTTGCAAAACCCGAAGCTGAAGTAGCAGATCGCAGATTTCCGGGGTCGTCATTAGGCCTGTTCAGTTTGCTGCGCTCCAAACTTATACCCTCCTTTGTTTTAAGAAGCTGAAAATGCATTTTTTCAGAATAGCTTAAACGATCAATTATTTGACCATTACTAATCAATACTACTGTTCCTGCATCGTCATTGAATGACGGAAAGGGATTAATTTTAACAATAGAGGCAGCATTCTTTAGTGTATATTCCTTCTTAATGTTATCAGGATCCGGAGAAAGTGCTAGGTAATTCCCTGGGTCAATAAGTAGTTGTTTTTTACTCAGTTGTTGGGTTGAATTAATGCTGTCTTTGGTAATTCTTGCTATGTAAAGGTCTTTTAGATCAAGTACATGTTCACTGTTATTTAAGATTTCAACAAAATCTGAGCCCTCAGGTCTGGGATTAAAAAGGATTTCGGTTATGAGAATATCATTTTTGCCAATATCCCGGCTAATATTAAATTCCATGGTATTGAATTCAGCAGGGATTGTCCCGTTTTTGCAATCGCTGATTGTATTTGTTGTCAGTCGGTAGGTTTGACCCTTACTAAATGGCTCCTTGAGTGTTAATAGTATCTGATTAAAGTCAGGTTCTATTATTTGAGATTTGATAGGATTGCCAACACCATTATTAATGAAGTAATTGCTGTTTGAGCTTGCTTTAACACTATCTACAGTTTTGTTAAAAGTCACTAAAATTTTCAGGCTGTCTAACACTTCTATTTCAATTAATTTTAATACATCAGACTTAAAATTAGTTTGGTACCATGAGTTCATCCGGCCGGGAGTTCCTCCCGAGGTATCTGTGCTGGCCTTCCAGTTCTGAGAACCGATGCAAATAGATTCCGGATCAATAAGTTCAAGCGTGTAACCACCTTTACGCTTTTCAGAATCTTGGTACCAATTGGATGAATACCTGACTTTGTGTATTTCCTTGCCTTTATTATTTCTCAGAATCAGAATATCGTTTTCATTATTCAGATCGGGCCATAATGGTATTCCAATAACTTTTCCATAGGAGCTATAAAGTGAGGTGTCCTTTTGAGCGCATAAAATCAAGTAGGAACCTGCAGCAATTTCTCCATTGGTTAAGGAATAATTCCGGCTTTGATCGCCAAAATTCAATCCAGAAAGTTTAATCGCGCTTGAAGTCGGATTGTACAGTTCTACAAATTCTGAATCAGGTAAACCAATAGAGGGTGCTGGATCGGCAAAGATTTCATTTATTATCAATGGGTATTGATTTTCTGGTATTGATGGAATATTAAAATTGATTTGTTTATTCATGTCAGAACTTAACTTCCCTGAACAAGAATAGAGAGAATCTGCAATGAGTAAATACGCTGTTCCTTCCTTGAATTTCTGACTAAAGCTTAATGTGATTCCGAGAAAGTTAGCATTTACTTCTATAGTTTTTGCTCCCCCAATTTCTTTTGGGATATTGAAATTTGAAGCTTTTAAGTAGTTTGTATCCGGAACCTGGTCGAACGCAATATTTAATGTGCTATCTGAAAGGACAATAATAGATGCTATTCTGGCTTCTAGATTCATTTTACCCGGCTTATCTATACTGTTTTTCCTTCCGGGCGTACCACCAGTTTTGTCTGTTGAAGCGACCCAATTATAGAAATCGCGGCAAATAATCTGAGTCAAATTAATTTTTTCAAGTGACCACCCTCCGGATTTTTTTATGTTATCCTTATACCATTTGTCTGAATAAGAAATTGAATCAACAGTCCGGTTTTTGAAACTCTTGAGAACCAAACGGTCGGAAGTGTTACCCAACGTTGGCCATGGCGAAAGGCCCATTGTTTTACCAAAGGGTTTATACTGGCTGGTATCTGCGGCCGGACAAAGAATTAGGTATTCGCCCGCCCCTATGAAGGTTTGTTTCAGGGCACTTTTGGTTTGAGTATCAGTCAGCGTCCAGTCTTCAAGATTAACCGAGTCCTTGCCGGGATTATAAATCTCAATAAATTCAACAAGTGGTAATCCAACTTCGGGTGAAGGGTCTGCAAAGATTTCTGTGATATAGATTGATGCTGTATCTGGTTTTTGTACAGGCGGAGGGCTTGGTACGGGTATAGAAAATTTCAATTGAGAGAAGTTATTGTCAATACGATTTCCGCTACAATCTCTTAATCCTGCAATAGTTAAGTTGTAGCTAGTACCTGCTAAAAATAGTTTAGTGAAAGTAATTATGAGTTGTTTATGCTCTGGATCGGGAATAATAGTCCTGATATTGCCTGCATCAGGAGTCAATCTGAAATTTTCTTTGAGGATTGTGGATTTATCGATATGCTTGTTGAGATAAACAATTAGTGTAGTGTCTGTTATCTTATTCAGGCTATCTGCTTTGAGCGGTAAAAGGTCGTAATCTAGAATATGAACTGAATTTCTTTTTCCCGGTGTACCTCCAGTTGAATCTGTTGAGGCAGTCCAGTTGAATAGACCTCCACAAACCGATTTGGGGTCGATTCGTTCCAGGCTCCAACCACCCTGTTTTTTTTCAGTATTACGATACCAGATATCTGAATAGCTAACCGAGTCAATCAGAATACTTTGTGTATTTGCTAGTTTAATTACATCGTTGCTGTTGTTTAAACTTGGCCAGGGTGAGATACCAATAACCCTACCATATTTTTGAAATTCAGAGGTGTCAGGTTTTGCACAAAGTATTACGTTAGAACCGGGAGAAATGCTGTAATCTCCAATGATTGCTGTACTTGTAAGGTCGGAAATTTTCCAGTTTTTAATGGAAATTGTTTTATCTGAAGTATTTAAAAGTTCTACAAATTCGGCCATTGGAAGGTCCACCTGCGGCGATGGATCTGGAAAGATTTCATTCATTACAATATCCCTAAAAATGCCGTAATACGGTTTTATGTAGTTAAATGAGTGAGTATTATTTAGTTTGATTTTATTACCAGACCTATCCATCACATTGATTGCAGTCAAGGTATAACTCCGTGTATTTAGTGATTCTGAGAGTCGAATCTTATATTTCTGGGGATTTGTTTCGGTATTTATAATTAAAATATTGCCTTGAAAATTCTGTATTGAATAATTTTTCTTGTCTTTAACGCTCAAGCTATCCATGGCCTCACTAAATTGAAGTTCTAGTGTTGTGGAATCAAGAACGGTAATCGTGCTCAATAAAGGAGCTATGGTATCTGTATTGAGTGTCCCTATCTTGAAATCATCAAAGAAATGTTTCTGGAAAAATGAGGCAGTTGATTGTTGTATGAATATTCCGAATGAGGAAGTATTAACATGGCTACTATCCAGAAAACTACCTTCATTCACTAGTTGCGAATTTGTGCCAATCACTTCCCTTTCGAGTGTAAAAAGGCCTAGATTATCCCTGCTTACACGGACCTTGATGGTGTTATTAGTTGAACCTACAGAGGCATTTATACCATCAATAATACGAGTACTACTGCCAGCCGATCCAGATCTCTTGTAAAGACTGATTTCATCCTCTGTATTCCCAATCCTGACAAAGTATCCGTTGATCAGGGTACTTTGGAGATCAGATTTATCAGACACTAAATAAACATCTACATAATTTGAACCGGATGTGCTAAACTGTAAATTGATCCAGAACTCCCAATAGCAGTTTTTAGCAAGGTTATTTGCTGTACTCAAATAGAAGTTTCCTGAAATTTTGGTTGATTCAGATCTCAAGCGGTTATTTACAATCTTGAAATCTCCCCCCGTATTGCTCCCATTCCATTGAGGGTTTGAACTGAAATTTCCATCAGAGAAATCGTCAGTAATCTGGGTGTATCCTGCCAGGCAGTAAAAACTCAGAAGGATAATCAATGCACTCTTCATTGTTATTTATTTGAAACATGCTTAAGTTAAAACCTGTAAACTTTACTAAAAAACTAGAATGAGTATTCGGTATGCAGGGAAAGAGTAAGTGGCAAAAAACTGAGAAAAGGTAGAATTATTATAAAATTTGAAATGAAAATTAAAGCCTGAAGGGTTAAATCCGGTGAAAACCCAAACAATTTCCCATATTTGCGTAAGTAAAATTTGTATAAAATATAAAAAATAAAAAATGAAAGTCGCAGTTGTAGGCGCTACCGGCCTAGTTGGTTCGGTTATGTTAAAGGTTTTAGCAGAGCGCAATTTCCCGGTTAGTGAATTGATTCCAGTAGCATCTGAAAAGAGTGCAGGTAAACAGATCGAATTCAAAGGAAAGAAGTACACTGTTGTCACTATGGATCAAGCAATCGCCATGAAGCCTGATGTTGCTTTGTTTTCTGCGGGAGGTGGTACATCACTTGAAAGTGCTCCGCGTTTTGCCGAAGTTGGAACAACGGTCATTGATAATTCATCTGCATGGCGGATGGATCCCTCGAAAAAACTCATTGTACCTGAGGTAAACGCAAATCAATTGAGTGCTCAGGATAAAATTATTGCGAATCCTAATTGTTCAACCATACAAATGGTTGTGGTTTTAAAACCTTTGCATGACAAATATAAAATCAAACGAGTTGTAGTTTCAACGTATCAGTCGGTAACTGGAACAGGTGTAAAAGCTGTGGATCAAATGATGAATGAGCGTAAAGGAATTAATGGCCCGATGGCTTATGCATACCCAATTGATTTGAATGTAATACCACAGATTGATGTTTTCCAGGCTAATGGATATACTAAAGAGGAAATGAAGATGATCCTGGAAACTAAAAAAATAATGAGTGATGATTCTATACGAGTTACTGCAACCACAGTTCGTATACCTGTTATGGGAGGACATTCAGAATCAGTAAATATTGAATTCGAAAATGAATTTGACTTGGATGAGGTTCGTTCAATTCTTGAAAATGAGATAGGAATTATTGTTGTTGATGACCCTGCAAACCTTAAATACCCAATGCCAATGGATGCTCATGAAAAGGATGAAGTTTTTGTGGGTAGAATTAGAAGAGATGAATCACAGGATAAAACCTTGAATTTATGGATAGTTGCAGATAATCTCAGGAAAGGTGCTGCAACCAATGCAGTACAAATTGCAGAATACCTGATGGAGAAGAATTTAATTTAATCTAAGTTCGATTTAAGCAGGTTTATAAAACACGGTTATAGATGGTCAAGCAATGCTTTGGGGCTATCATGATTTGATTTTGGAAATCAATAGTTGTGTTTTATAGGTTGTTTCAGTCCTTTGCTACGGAGTATTTCCGGCAAGAAATTGTAGTCTATTGCATATTACCAATAGCTGGGAGATACCTCCTTCGGCAAGGTTTATTTTCCTCGGAGCAATGTCATTCAGGTAAGCTATTTTCATTTCAAATCTAACTAGGATACTAGTTTCATCTTTATTTTCAACTAACATTTCCAAATTATGAGAAATATTACCCGCTCATGGCCGCAGGGCCTAGTCCTTTTCCTGCAGCAGAAAAGGACCAAAATGCCGCCGCTGCGCCTGATGCTTTGAAGGTTTCTGCTTAGGCCTAGATAATCGTTGCCGCACCAGCCAAGGCGGAGGAAAGCGTATTAATGGGGGCTGCTAGCGTGGCGTCTAAAAAAAAATTGGAGTAATTAGCAGGATCCTAGGCATATCGCTTTGCAATGACATTCATATACTTTTTTTGCGGCATTGGACAGGGCGGTAAATTTAACTTTGTCATAGCACTGACTTTGATAGCCCTGTACGCAGCCGTTGATGGATGAACATTCCTAAACCTCTAACGTTAATCTTAGTAATCTTTGAATCTTGATCAGGAGAAATTAATTCTAAATGAAGCAGTATTTTCCAAAGCGGTGGGAGGACAAAACGGCGGGCCGGGTGTATGGCCTGTAGTAGTGGAAGCTTCGTTTTGTATTGATTTTTTGGTTACTTTTTCATCAAGGAAAAAGTAACTAGGCCTCCGCGGCTATGAGCGGCATGAAATTTTAAGAATTTAATTTTGGCAGGATACGACTTAAAAAACGAATCAATAACAATTTTGATTAGATATAAAATACTATGCAACAACTATTTATGACACTAAATAATGACATTGGGTGTGCGCGTGCCGCGTGTTCTAGAATATTTCAAAAGCACACGCGACACGCATGCCCTAGCAACGGGCTTCCATAAATAGAACCATAGCCCATGTTAAACAAACCTGGGTGGCAGCTCTATCTTTTTTGCAATACCGAATTTCATGATATCTATTCAACCATCTGCAAAAAAAATAGGGCAGAACACGGGGCTGGCATAACCAAAGAGAAACAGATCCTGCTTTCAAAAAGGAGAGAAAAAATTCAGCCTTAACTCAGGAAAGCTAGATTTTATATTGAACTCGCGTTATTTTACACAGAATACATCATCTGTAAAAATATCGCAATCAATCAATCAATCAATCAATCAATAGTTTTATTAAACACTTGGTCAACTGAAATTGACCTCATAAATTGGTAAAATCTAAATTTACATTGAGAATAGTATGAAAATGTATCTGCTTGTTACCTTCTTGATTCTATTTTTTAGTTTTAGCTCCTGTGATTTACAAGAAAACGCGGGGTCATACACGTATGTTAAATCTTCTGTAGATAAAAATGGAAGAGCAAGGAAGGGTTATTATCGAAAATCTGTTTCAACATCAAAAAGCGCGGTCAAGAACCAAAATAGATCAAGATATTATTACCATACCCGGAAGAAGCAGCGCTCTAAATAGGTTTTTTGCTTTAAAATCCTAAGCTAATTAGCTGTATTTTGTCTTAAGCTACTTCCACACTGGAACTCATTAACCCACTTTAATGATTAGCGCTTATTTGTAAAGTGCATGTATTCCAACTTTAAAATTTTTAAGCTTTTTTCACATTTTATATAGTTATGTATTTAATTCATTGGATTTTTTGATAAATAATTCCAATATTTAGTATATATTTAATTTATCAACTTTAATTCATTGCAGAAAAGAGATATTATTCGTGATTTTGAACTAATCACCCGTATTAAAGAAGGTGATGAGGCTGCATTTCGTTTAGTTTTTGATTCTTATTCCAGCAAACTCTATTATTTTAGTTTAAAATTTTTAAAAGATAAGGAATCCTGTCAGGAAGTGGTCCAGGAGGTCTTCACGAGTCTTTGGGTTAACCGAGAAAAGCTTGACGCACAATACCCAATTGCACCGTATTTATATACAATTACTCGAAGATTAACTTTAAATGTACTTCGCCAGCTTGCAAGTTCTCAAAGTGCAATGGAAAAAATGTGGTTAAATCTTCAAATTACCACGAATGAAACTGAAGAGCGTATTCTTTTAGAAGATCTTGAGAGGTTTACCGAGCAGGTATTGGGAAGTTTACCTAAACAGCAACAATTGGTTTATAGAATGAGCAGACAACAGGAGCTTAGCTATGATGAAATTGCAGAGGAACTTAACATATCAAGGAATACAGTAAAAAATCACCTTGTTTCGGCTCTTAAGACCCTTAGAACCCAACTTCAAAAGGCATTTTCTATACTTTATTAATTAAGAATTTCCTTTTTCTATAAATTTTATTCAAAAAAAATATTTTAGGACTAGTCCTGTTTTCTATTTCATGTGTATTACCAATAACAGCTTTGTGTTTTAAATAGTCGATCATGAATCAAAACAAATTAAATGAGCTTTTAACTCTATTTGCCGACGGAAAAATCAGCAGAGATGAATTTGAGCTTTTGTTTGATTATTTAAGATCAGAAAATGAAGATGAGCAATTCCATTATTCAATGGACCAGGAGCTCAAGAAGATGAAAACTTGCTCATCCTTGAGTAAGGACGAAAAGGATAATATTTTCGATAGTATCCTTAATGATGAGCGTGTTTATCAAAAGTCAGATTCTGGCAAATTCATACTTTCAAACAGCAGGGCCTGGTACCAGATTGGTGTTGCGGCGAGTTTACTTGTAATCCTTTCCATTGGGCTCTATTTTTATAGCAACAGAACTTTCGATGATCAGAAAACGATTGCAAAATCAGAGATTATTCAACAAAAGGTGATAATCCAGCCCGGCGGTGATAAGGCGGTGCTGACACTTTCTGATGGTTCCAAGATTATATTGGAGGATGCAAAAAAAGGCCTTTTGGCGAATCAGGCTGGAGTAAGTATTCAGAAAACAGCAGATGGAGAGTTGCTTTACTCCTTTGCTAAAAATATGCGGCGAATTCCTGAAGCCAATCCTTCAGAAGTAATTTATAATAAAATTGAAACACCATTTGGAGGAAAATATCAAATCAATTTGCCAGATGGAAGTAAAGTTTGGTTGAATTCAGCATCATCGTTGCGTTTTCCTGCTTTTTTTTCTGGGAAAACCAGAGAAGTTGAATTAAATGGGGAAGCCTTTTTTGATGTGGCTAAAAATCCTGATATGCCTTTTAAAGTTATTACTAAAGACCAAATAGTAGAAGTATTAGGAACTCAGTTCAATATTAACTCTTATGCTGATGAAGAAAGCTTTAAAACAACCTTGATTGAAGGCTCTGTAAAAGTTATTTATAAGGATAGAGTCATTCTTTTAAACCCGGGCCAACAATTTCAGCCTAGTTTGAAATCATCTAAAGTAATTGAAGCAGATACTGAAGAAGTTACAGCCTGGAAAGATGGCTATTTTTTGTTTAAGGATGAAGACATCCAAAGTATTATGCGTAAAATATCTAGGTGGTACAATGTGGAAGTCAGTTACTCAGGAGAAATTCCTGATGTTGGATTTGGAGGGAATATTTCAAGATCAAAAGGTATTGATGAAGTATTAAATGTTTTGCAGTTAACCGATGCCGTTCATTTTAAAGTTGAAGGAAGGAGGATAACTGTTATGCGATGAAATAGACAAGAAAAGCTAACGGTAATCCCACAAAAAAGGCCAGGAGCGGTTGCAACGCCCCTGACCATATTAGGGTTACCAATTTAATTGTTGTGAACAAATATTAACTAAACCCAAACATGCAAAGATATGAAATTCTATTCATTGAACATATGTAGGCCATCTGATTACATAATAAGACTATTGTTGATGATTAAACTAACTTTTGTTTTATTGATCACAGCCCTACTTCAAATAAGCAGTGCTGCATCATTTTCTCAAACGGTAAGCTTAAAATTTAGGAATGCCAAACTTGAGATAGTTTTAAAAGAGATTGGAACTCAAACAGGTTACGATCTCGTTTATATTACGCCATTGATAAACGAAGCCAAACCGGTTAGTATCAATGTGAATAACGCATCCCTGAGGGAGGTGCTTGAAAAATCTTTTTCAAATCAGTCCCTTACTTATACAATAAGTAATAATACGATTATTGTCCAGCAAAAGTCGCTTTCTTCATTACCGGAAACTTTAATTGACATCAAGAAGCTTTCAGAAAAGGCACCACCTACAGAAATAAAAGGCCAGGTGAGCGATTCAAAAGGCGAGACATTGATTGGTGTAAGTGTAACGGTAAAAGGTACAGCTGTAGGTGTGAGTACTGATGTAAATGGTCGTTATACCATTAATGTTCCCGATGGTTCAAGTATTTTAGTATTTACTTACATCGGTTATACTACCAAAGAAGTTTCTATTTCTGGCCGTACAAGCCTTGATGTTACTTTGGATCAAAATACCGAGGCTCTTCAGGAGGTTGTGGTAATTGGTTATGGTACTCAAAAGAAAAGTGATTTAACGGGTTCTGTTGTTTCTGTAACAGCAAAAGATATCAAGGACCAGGCATTTTCAAATCTTAATCAGGCTTTGCAGGGTAAAGTTGCAGGTGTTGCATTTACAAGTACTTCAGGTGATCCGGGCGAGAATGTAAACGTTCGTATCAGAGGATTGAATACTTTTGGTGGATCTGGTCCGCTTTATGTGGTTGATGGAATGCCAATGGAGGCTAGAGATATTAACAGTATCAATCCAAATGATGTTGAATCTACCACTGTATTAAAGGATGGTTCTGCTGCTGCGATTTATGGTGCCAGATCTGCAAATGGTGTAATTATCATTACAACCAAAAGTGGTGGGAACCGTGATCCTTCGATCAGCTTTAATTCTTATTATGGAATTCAGTCATTCAGTAAAAATAAATTTATACCATTGCTGAATTCTCAGCAAATGGCGGATGTAATTAATGAAGCCCACGTAAATGGTAATTTTTATCCTTTACAACCTGCCATGAATGACCCTGTAAATCTACAGACCAATACTGACTGGCAAGCTGTGTCAATTGAGGCGGCACCAATACAAGATCACTCACTTACCGTTTCTGGAGGCAATAAAAATGCAAGTTATTCCATTTCTGGAGGTATTTTTGATCAGGAAAGTGTTTTGAAATTCCGTACCTACAAGCGTTATTATTCAAGGGTAAAAACTGAGTTTAAGATCGGAAAGTTAACCATCGGGCAATCATTAATCGCCAGTAAAGAAGAAGGTTTGAACCTGAACTTCGGTAATAACCTGGATTTAGCTTATATGATGGGTGCAGCTACGACTATGCCGGTATACGATTCCAGAAATAATAGCGGTTATGCAGGTCCTTCACCAGCAACCACAGGTGTTAATAACAGGGATAATATTCTTGGCCGTCGTGACATGAACAGGGCATATACCTTTAATAATAAGCTCATTGGTAGTGCATATGCTTCCTATAAGATTCTTCCGGATCTAGAGTATAAAATCAATGGTGGTTTAAACATGGGGCTTGGAAGATTTAAAAATTATGTTCCTCAGTTCGAGATGAATAACCGTGGTAGTAATGTGAGATCTCTAAGTACAAGTTTAAATGAGTCATACGAGTATCTGGTAGAAAATACTCTGACATATAATAAAGTTATTAAAGAAAACTACAGGATTAATTTACTTGGTGGTTTTACTCAGCAGAATTTCTATGGCAATGGTATTAGTGGTACAAGGAGAGATTTTCCTAGTAACGATATTCAGGTATTGAATGCCGGTACCGGGGTGTTTACTATTGGCGGAACAGAAAATGAATGGGCTTTAAGATCATTCCTTGGTAGAGCAAATATTACTTTGTTCGACAGATATCTGATAACTGCCACTATTCGTCGTGATGGTTCTTCCAGATTTGGTGCCAGCAATCGTTATGGAAATTTCCCTTCATTGGCTGTTGGATGGAACGTTGACCAGGAGAATTTCCTGAAGGATTCTAAGTTAATCAGTGGATTGAAAGTTAGAGCAAGCTGGGGACAGTTGGGTAATCAGGATATAGGAAACTATGTTAATCAAACTGTTGTTTCTACTAATTCCCGTTATTTCTTTGGTGCAGACCAATTAGCACCGGCAGCAGTAGTGAACAACCTGGGTAATCCAAACCTTCGCTGGGAAACAACCACTCAATCAAATATTGGGGTCGATCTGAGCTTTCTTCAAAATAAAATATACTTCACTGCTGATTATTGGATTAAAGACACGGACGGAATTTTGGTCCGTACACCAATATCAACAGTTACCGGATTTGGACGTGATTCCGGACCATTCCAGAATGCCGCTCAATTGCAGAATAAGGGTATGGAATTCTTGTTAGGGTATAGAGGAGGAACTGGTGAATTAAAATATGGAATTTCAGGAAACTTATCCAATGTGCAAAATAAAGTGATCTCTCTGGGAACAGGTACCAGCATTATCAATTTAGTTGAGAATGTGTACTACTCTGGAACGTACACCCGCACATTACCAGGATCAGCAATGTCTCACTTCTTTGGCCATATCAATGATGGTATTTTCCAGACTCAGGCAGAAATCAATGCACATCCTACTCAGGTTGGAGCTAAGCCAGGCGATAGAAGATTCAGGGATATTAATGGTGATGGTAAGGTTGATGCCAATGACAGAACCAATATCGGTGATCCATGGCCTGATTTCGATTATGGTTTTGCCGCTGATGCCAGTTGGAGAGGATTTGATGTCAATATGAGTTTTTACGGAACAAGTGGTAAGCAGTTGTATGATTCTCAGGGTGTTTATCTTGAAACGATGCAGGGCGAGTGGAACAATAAAACTACTGTTCTAAATCGCTGGAAAGGCCCTGGTACTTCTAACACGCTTCCACGTGCTGTACGTGGTGATACCAATCAAAACAACCGTAGTCAGTCTGACTATGTTTTGGATGCAGATTTCTTACGGATGCAGAATTTCCAGATTGGATATACACTTCCTCAAAGTCTGATTAAAAGAGTTGGTGCCAGGAATGCGAGAATTTATTTTAACGGACAAAACTTATTTACTATTACTAAGTATCCTAACTACAATGCGGATACTTTGGGTGGAGTAGGTTTCAATGATGACTCAATGAGTCCACTAGCTTTTGGGGTAGATACTGGTTCAACTCCAATTCCTAGCGTCTATTCATTCGGAGTTAATTTGACTTTCTAATTATTTAGATCGTAGAATTATCTAGTTAAACAGGTCATTAAGAAATTTAAAATATAAAAAAATGAAAAATCTAAAATTAGGTATATCAACCATGTTAATGCTGTTGTTGTTTGCAGGTTGTAAGAAGGAGTTTTTAGAAAAGTCACCACCGGATTCATTAACTGAAGCGGGTTTTTATAACTCAGCTGAACGCGCCCAATTGGGAGTTAATGCAATTTATGTTTCACTTCAAAGCGCATGGAGTATTAATCTTCAGCGAATTTATGATGTGCCATCCGGGGAAGTTTTACTTTCTAATACAGTTCCTTTGGAGTATAATAATTTCACTTACTTTCCAGCGCTGAATCAGATTCATGACACCTGGAGAGGGTTATATGAAGGAGTATACAGGTCAAATCTTGCTATTGCGAATATTCCTGGAATTAATATGACAGAGTCATTAAAGAATCAATATGTAGGGGAAGCTAAATTCTTAAGAGCTCTTTTTTACTTTGATCTCGTTAATTTATTCGGAGCAGTTCCATTGATTACGCAACCTTTACCTGATACTGATGCATCTCTGATTGCAAGAACTCCTGTAGCTGATGTGTATAAGGTTATAATTGCTGATTTACTTGCTGCAGAAACAGGTTTACCTGTATCTCATAGCGGCAATAATTTGGGAAGAGTAACAAAGGGTGCTGCTCAGGCTTTGCTTGGAAAGGTTTATCTGTACAATAAGGATTATGCGAACGCTGAAAAGTATTTTTTACTGGTTATGAATTCCGGAAGATATAGCTTGATGGATAATTTCCAGGAAGTTTGGCATCGTAGTTTCGAAAACAATAAGGAATCGATTTTTGAGGTTCAGTTCGCAGATATTGGTGGTAGTGGTACCAATGGTCGTAATGGAAGTTACCTTCCTGCCGTAAATGGTGCAACTGGTTCAGGTTTGGCAACCAAAAGAGCATTTGATGCATTTGATCCTGCAGATCCACGACGTGGTATGTCAATCTTCAAGGCTGGTGATTCTTTCGCTCCAAACGTAAGTGCTGCTCTTTCTATTTTTAGTCCTGTTTGGTCAGCAACAGGCTATGCAGTAAAGAAGGGTATGTGGCCAATTATGTATGTTAATGCTTCCGGAATTAATTATCCGATTATCCGTTATGCAGATGTATTGTTAATGTATGCAGAAGCAGCTAATGAACTGAGCAAATTAACCGAAGCAAGAGCTGCAGTTAATCAGGTTCGTGCTAGGCCATCTGTCAATATGCCGGCATTAACTGCTGCGAATACGGGTTCAAAAGCCGATATGTTTAATGCAATTAATAAGGAAAGACAAGTGGAATTGATGTTTGAATTTATTCGTTTCAATGATTTGAGAAGATGGGGTTTAGCAGCGCAGGAATTAGGTCCTTTAGGATATACTGCCAAGCATGCTTTGTTTCCGATACCTCAGCTTGAAATGGATATTAATCCTAAACTGACCCAAAATCCAAATTGGTAGTCTTTCTTCAATAGTAATTTAACCTTTAAAATGAATAAGTGATACTGTGATTTTTTTTCACAGTATCACTTAATTAAATAAATCAGAAGGATTTCAATAATTAGATCCAAATAGACTCAAGGAGTTTTTTAACCTGATTTATTTAATTACGTCAATCAATGTCTGTTTTTATTTCAGAAAATTGACAAAGCATTTCTTTCACTGGAAGAGTATGTTCGAAGAGCTTTCTCTTGAGTAAAAACTCGTTTTCAAAAACAAATAGCAGATAATCTATTTCGAGTTTAATTAGCAACAAAATACATGAAACGCAGGGATTTGATAAAATGCTTAACGATTCTGCCCATAGCTGAATTTTCTCCGTTAAAATACCAGGGAAATTTAAGTTTTGATGAATTTGGGAGCTTATTAAGTACTGCTTTATTTAAATCCAAAGATTCTGATTTGCATAGTAGTGCCTTTGTGATGGATGGGCATATCCATATGATGAGCAGACAATTACTGCAGGGATTAGACATAGGAGTTCGTTATGCTGATGGGCATGTAGATCTGCCCAGAGCTAAAGATGGAGGTCTTGATGCTATGTTTTTTTCCTGTTATACGCCGGAACCTTATTATCCCGACCGTCATGAAGTAAAAAACACATTTCGCGTTGTCGAGCTGGCTCTTTCACAGTTAGAGAAAAACAATCATTTGATCGAGTTGGCATATAATGCTTCAGATATTGTCAGAATAAACCGCAAAGGGAAAATGGCAGCTTTTCTGGATCTTGAAGGGGGGTTTGATCTGGATGGTGATCTAAATATATTAAGGGCACTTTATCGTTCAGGACTTCGGTCAGTACAGCTTACAGCTCATAATGAAACGAATGCCTTTATTGACTCCTGTTATGGAGAGAAGCGCTGGGGTGGTTTAAATGCTCATGGTCGAAAGGTTGTAGCCGAGATGAATAAACTTGGGATGCTGATTAATGTGGCGCATGCATCTGATGATGCCATTCTGCAGACTGTTGAGGTGAGCAGCCAACCCGTGATTTACAGCCATGGTGGATTCCGTGGAATTGTTAATAGTCCAAGGTGTATAACTGATAACTGTGCAAAAGCTTTGGCTTCTAAGGGAGGGGTAATTGGTATCCAATTCGGAAGTAGTTTTAATAATCCGAAATATGCACAATGGGTGGCATCAAAACCTAAGCCGGAAGCAATTTCGAAAGCTTTTTTCAAAGAGAGAAAAACTTTAAAAATAGAAGAAGTAGATCAAATGGTTTCAAAGGATCTTCCCTTCGTTCATAAAGAAGTAATCCCAGACGAGTATTGGATGGGAACAGATCAGCTGGCAAAAGTAATTGATTATGGGGTTCAACTTGTGGGGGAAGATCATATTGCCCTCGGATCAGATTTTGATGGGGGCCCTCCGCTTCCCAGGGAAATAAAGGATGTTAGTGATTATCCTCAGATGACTAAAGCAATGCAAAATCTAGGATATTCAGAATCTAGAATCAGAAAAATTCTGGGTTTGAACTGGCTGAGGGTGATTAAAGATGTTACAGAGAAAAAGAATTGAATGCTTATCTATGTATTCCATTTAGTTTAATTTTAAGCTTATAATTAACAAAAGGATATTTTTTTTTCTCGGAAAATTTTAAATAGATATTTAAAAATTGAATATGATGATTAGAAAAGTTCAAAGAGTGCTGTTATTATTTATTTTGTCAGCCTTGATTATGCCATTGAGTTTATTGAAGGCACAGGAAATTGATTTATTGCTAAAAGGCGGACATCTAATCGATCCAAAGAACAGTATAAATTCAAAGATGGATGTGGGCATTAAAGATGGAAAGGTCGTTCGTGTTTCGCCTGATATTCCTGTAAGCAGCTCAAAAAAGACGGTGAATGTTAGTGGTCTCTATGTAACACCAGGAATTATTGATATACATGCCCATGTTTTTGCAGGTACTCAAGATCCTGGATTTACCGGATTCGAAATTACTAATGGATTCGGAAGTGTGGTACCTGATGATTATACATTTCGTGCTGGTGTAACTACTATTGTTGATGCCGGCTCATCTGGATGGAGAAATTTTAATTTATTTAAGAAGCAAACAATAGATAATTCAGAAACAAGGGTTCTAGCATTTATCAGTATTGCTGGTTATGGGATGCTTGGAACTGTCCATGCTCAAGATATTACCGATATGAATCCGGTAGCTACAGCCTTTATAATGAATGAATATCCGGATCATATTGTAGGAATAAAAGCACATCATTACAGAGGTCATGATTTTACACCTGTGGATCGTGCAGTAGCTGCGGGTAATATTACAAAGAAGCCTGTAATTGTAGATTTCGGAGGCAGTACTCCCCGTTTATCTATTGAGGAGTTATTTATGAAGCATCTTCGTCCCGGAGATATATTTACACACACTTATGCTTATTCCTTACCGGGAAGAGAATCCGTGGTTGATGAAAATAGCAAACTAAAGCCCTTTGTACTCGAGGCGCAGAAAAGTGGTAGAATCTTCGATCTTGGACATGGAGGAGGGGCTTTTAGATGGCATGTTGCTAATGCTTCTATAAAGCAGGGATTTATTCCAAATACAATCAGTACTGATTTGTATCGTTCAAGCAGGAATGCTGGAATGAAGGATATGGCTAATGTGATGTCTAAATTTTTAGCTCTCGGACTTTCCGTTGAAGATATCATTCTTCGATCTACCTGGAATCCTGCAAAAGTAATTCAAAGACCTGAGCTTGGACATTTGAGCGTAGGTGCTGAAGCGGACCTTGCCGTTTTCAATGTGAGGGAAGGGAAATTTGGATATATGGATGCAAGAGGTTTAACAATGAATGGAGATAAGAAATTTGAAGCTGAACTAACCTTAAGATCAGGTAAAATTGTATGGGATCTTAATGGAATTAGTGGCCAGCAATGGGATTCGGTTAAATAATTTAAATAGGGATACTGTTATTTTAATGTATAATTTATGATCAAGGTATTTATTGCCTTTATAAACTAAAACTAATCGAATATGAAACGTAGAAATGTTTTAAAAACGCTCACCTTGATTCCTTTTGCAGGAGGAGCAATTCAGGGAAACTCCGCATCTGCGACCCAGAATTTTAGTGGCGCACTAAGAGGCCCAATTAATCCGGCTACAGCGGGGGTTGAAATCACCCTTGAGTCTTTCATGTCAGAAAAAAATATATACAGAACGCATGGAATTGAACCTGTTATAAATTGTAGGGGCATCTTCACGATTATAGGAGGATCATTGAAACGACAACAGGTAAAAACCGCGATGGATGAAGCATCAAGAAATTTCGCCCAGATGGATGAAGTGGCTGATGGTATTGGTCAGCAACTTGCAAATCTGACAGGCGCTGAATGGGGGGTAGTTTCGGCAGGTTGTGCTGCAGGACTCAAGCTGGTAACTGCTGCAGTGGTAGCTGGAGGTGATCCTGAGAAACTTGTTCGTATTCCAAACTTGGAGGGTCTTGAAAAAACTGAGATAATCGTGCCACGTACTTCACGAAATTCGTATGATCATGCTATCAGAAATATCGGGGTAACTATGATTAATGTAGGGTCGATGGAGGAGCTTGAGAATGCCATAAATCCTAAAACTGCCATGATATATCTAGTCAATGGAGACCGTTCATGGACAGGTGCACCAATGTCACTTGAAAATATTGTTGCAGTAGCTAAACCCAGAAATATTCCGGTACTTTTTGATGCAGCAAACGAAATTCTGACATTCCCTCCGGTGCACCTCAAACGTGGAGCAACTATCGTGGCTTACAGTGGGGGTAAAGCGATTTGTGGTCCGCAGTCTTGCGGATTAATTCTTGGGAATAAAGATATTTTAATGTCGGCTTGGCAAGCGAGTTCTCCGCACCATGGCCCATGCAGGGATAATAAAGTAGATCGTGATGAAATGTTTGGTATGGTTGCAGCTGTCAGGGCCTGGAAGGAAATTGATCATGATGCGATATTGAAACAATGGAATTCTTATCTCGATCATATTATCAAAAAAGTATCAGGGATCAATAGTGTTCAAACCATGGTTCATGTACCTTCAACCCAATCCGGACTATCTAATGTGTCTCCGGAAGTAGTGATAAGCTGGGATAAGAATGTATTGAATATTACCGGACTTGAAATGGCTGATGAGCTTGCCAGAACAAAGCCAAGGATTGCAGTGGCTGCAGGTGGAGGAAGAGGTAAAGATCCAAATGTAAATGGGATTGCTGTTACTACAATAGGTATGCAGGCTGGTGAAGAAAAAATAGCAGCTGATAAAATTTATAAAATACTAACAGCTAAAAGACCTCCTTTATCAACAGAAATGCAGGCTCCCTCACAAAGTCTTGCCGGAAGCTGGGAGGTAGATGTGAAGTTCTCCAGTAGCTCGGCCAAACATAAACTCTTTATTGAACAGGATGGAAACTGGATTAAAGGCGGTCATCAAACAACCTTTGAAGTCTGTGATTTATCAGGAAGCATTGAAGGTAATCAGATCAGACTTCAAAGTGCTTTAAAGCTTATAGGAGATCATGTGCCTTATACTTTTACAGGAACCGTAACAGGTGATAAAATGACTGGAAGTATTTTTATGGGAGAATATAGAAGTGCTCAGTTCACTGCGGTTAGAGATAAAAAAGCTGGTCCGAAACAAAAGATTTTTGTTCCCTCGGGAGCGCCGCTTTCCAGTTAAGTTCAAAATGTTTAATTTAAAACCAAAATTTTTAACCAAATCAAATGAATAAACAATTTATCAGAAAGGCGGGCATATATGCTGCCGCATTCTTTATCACAGTTGGTCTGATGGCTAACACAGCTGTCTGGGCTCAGGAAATTGACATGCTAATTAAAGGCGGTCATGTGATTGATCCTAAGAATAAAATTGATGGTAAAATGGATGTTGCCATTAAGGATGGTAAAATTTTTCGCGTTGCTGCAGATATTCCAGCGAGTAGTGCAAAGAAAACTGTTAATGCAGCAGGATTATATGTTTCACCAGGCTTTATTGATATGCATGTCCATGTTTTTGCAGGAACCGAGGAACAAAAATTTACCGGATTTGGAATAACCAATGGATTTGGCAGTGTCGTTCCGGATGATTTTACCTTCCGTTCGGGTGTGACTACTGTAGTTGATGCGGGCTCTTCAGGCTGGAGAGACTTTTATAAATTTAAAAAGCAGACCATCGATAATTCTCAGACCCGTGTGCTTGCATTTATCAGTATTGCAGGTAATGGAATGCTGGGAACTGTGCATGCTCAGGATACAACAGATATGAATCCTGTGGCAACCGCTTTTGTTATGAATGAATATCCTGATATCATTGTTGGTATAAAGGCTCATCATTATCGTGGCAATGATTTTACTCCTGTAAAACGAGCCATTGCTGCAGGTAATATCACAAAAAAGCCAATCATTGTGGATTTTGGCTCAAGTGCTCCTAAATTATCGATTAAGGATTTGTTCTTGAAGTATTTCAGACCCGGAGATATTTTCACTCATACTTTTTCAGGATCCGATATGTCTGAGAAAAATCCGGGAGGTCGTGAGTCTGTAATTGATGAAAACAATAAAGTTAAACCCTTCATTTTTGAAGCTCAAAAGCAAGGCAGAATCTTTGATGTTGGACATGGCGGGGGTGCATTTGTCTGGAGCACTGCGATTAACAGCTTAAAACAGGGCTTTCTTCCAAACACAATCAGCACGGATTTATATAGAAACAGTAGAAATGCAGGTATGAAAGATATGGCAAATGTAATGTCTAAATTTCTGGTTATGGGGATGTCTATACAGGATATTATTTTACGTTCGACATGGAATCCAGCAAATGTAATTCAACATCCTGAACTGGGTCATCTAAGTGTTGGAGCAGAGGCAGATGTGACTGTATTCAATATTTTGGAAGGTAAGTTTGGCTATATGGATGCCCGTGGGTCAGTTTTTAACGGAACCAAAAAAATTGAGGCAGAATTAACACTTCGTGCCGGCAAGGTAGCTTGGGATTTAAATGGACTTAGCGGTCCACAATGGGATGCAGCAAAAAAGTAATTAATGGTTTAAATATTTTTAATTATGAGAATTAAATCGGTAAATATTTCGGAATATATAAAGTATCGGTCCATCAGGATTGTAAAAGGAATTAGTGCTGGTTTAATTCTCATGCTGATCGCTTTTGTAACCCATGCTCAAGAAATTGATCTTCTTCTGAAAGGAGGGCATCTGATAGATCCGAAGAACAATATCAACGCTAGAATGGATGTTGCCATTGTTGCTGATAAAATATTCCGAGTTGCTTCAGATATTCCCGCAAATACCTCAAAAAAGACAGTTGACATAAGTGGCATGTATATTACCCCGGGGCTTATTGACATGCATGCACATGTATTTCATGGCACCGATCCGAATAGTATGACAGCAAATTCTTATGGTGGATTACAGCCAGATGCCTTTTCTTTTCGTGCAGGAGTTACAACCCTTGTTGATGCCGGTTCTTCCGGATGGAGGAATTTTCCACTGTTTAAAACTCAGACTATCGATCGTGCTCAGACCCGGGTTTTAGCCTTTCTGAATGTTGTAGGAAATGGTATGCTATCCCGTTTTGATCAGCAGGATGTAACAGACATGAATCCAGAAATGAATGCATACATGATTAAGAAATTACATCCTAATATCATCGTTGGTATTAAGTCTGCCCATTATTGGGGAGATTTCACATCGGTAGATAAAGCAGTTGAATCGGGTAAACTTGCCAATGTTCCGGTTATCGTTGATTTTGGAGAACATACACCTACCAATTCAATTGAATCTTTATTCATGGAACATTTCAGGCCGGGTGATATTTTTACGCACACGTTTTCAGAAGTTAACGGAGGTCGTGAATCTATCGTGGATGAAAAGTCAAGGAAGGTGAAACCTTTCGTATTTGCAGCACAAAAAAGAGGTATTATTTTCGATGTAGGACATGGCGCGGGTGCGTTCAATTTTAGTCAGGCAATTCCAGCTTTCAGACAAGGATTTCTACCAAATGTAATTAGTACAGATTTGTATAATTTGAGTATGAATGCTGCAATGAAGGACATGACTAACGTGATGTCTAAGTTTCTTGCAATTGGTATGAGTCTTCAGGACGTTATTTTAAGATCAACATGGAATCCTGCACAAGTTATTAAACGCATGGATTTGGGCCATTTAAGTGTTGGTTCTGAAGCTGATATTGCTGTTTTTAATCTTAAAAAGGGAAATTTTGGATTCATGGATGTTCGGCGCACAAAAATCAGGGGTACAGAAAAATTGGAAGCTGAATTGACTCTCAGAGCCGGACGCGTAGTCTGGGATTTAAATGGAATCAGTGTTTCTGAATGGCAAATGCCAGCAGTTACTAATTGATTTTTATTAAATGAAATCATAAAATTGAAATAATATGGATAAGCTATTTAAATTCAAAAGTTCAATGTCATTCTTTGTTGTAATGCCATTCATGATTCTATTTATTTTCTTTGCTGGAAGCAACATAGCTAAGGCTCAAGAAATTGATCTTCTTTTGAAAGGAGGGCATGTAATTGATGCAAAAAACAATATTGACCGAAAAATGGATGTTGCCATTAAAGCAGGCAAAATTTTTCGTGTCGCAGCTGATATTCCGGCGAGTTCAGCAAAAAAAGTTCTGGATGTAAGCGGTTTGATTGTGGCACCGGGACTTATCAATATGCACACTCACGTGTACGCCGGGTCTAATCCTGGATTCACTGACGGTACTTCGAGTCAGTTGCCTGATGCCTTTGCTCCTCGTTCTGGGATTACAACGGTGGTAGATGCAGGTACTACCGGCTGGCGTACTTTTCCAGACTTTAAAGCTAAAATAATTGATAATTCAATGACTCGCGTACTTGCCTTTTTAAGTATTGCAGCAGGCGGTTATTCGGTAGACAAAGCTCAGGAGAATATAGCAGAAATGGATGTCCAGAAAACTGTAGAAACTATCAACAAGTATGCAGATAATTTGGTTGGTGTTCGTATTGGAAGATATGATGGAACAGAATGGACACCTTTTGATCGTGCATCTGAAGCTGCTAAATTAGTTAACAAGCCACTTTTTGTAGAATGCCATCTACCAATGTATTCTCTCGAAGATCAGTTGAGTCGGATGCGTGCAGGTGATATAATGACCCATGCCTTCGAAAATGTTTCGGAAAGGATGACCGTGGTCGATGATCAGGGTAAAGTGAGACCTTTTGTTCTGGCGGCTCAAAAAAGAGGGGTGCTTTTTGACGTTGGTCACGGAGGAGGAGGATTTTGGTTTAATCAGGGTATTCCTTCGTTTAAACAAGGGTTATTACCAAATTCTTTTGGAACAGACGAGCATCGTACCAGTATGAATTCAGGAATGAAAACGATGCTAAATGTGATGTCTAAATATTTGAACATGGGTATGACTTTACCCGAGGTTATAGCCAGAGGAAGCTGGAATGCTGCCAAATCTATCAAGCGCGAAGATCTCGGAAATTTATCTGAGGGGTCGGTTGCAGATATTGCTGTATTGAGCCTCACTAAAGGAAAGTTTGGATTTGTAGATTCAGGTAATAATAAGATTGAAGGGGATAAAAAGCTAGAAGCAGATCTTACTATACGTGGAGGCCGAATTATTTGGGATCTTAATGGATTGGCAGCAAATCCATATAAACAATAGAATTTAAAAATCAATATAAAATGAAACGAAGAAACGTTATTAAAGGTTTGGCGATGTTGCCTGTGGCAGGCGCAGTTATTCCAGCACATTCAGTTTTAGGGAATTCGACAACAGGTAGCGCAAATAACTCTTTGGTAAGACCAGAAACAACTGAAGCCTCGTTCATGGCTGATACCAATATCTTCCGCAGAATAGGTGTAGAACCTGTGATAAACTGCATGGGAACTTACACGATCATTGGAGGGTCAATCGAGCGACAGGCAGTGCGTGAAGCTATGGAGGCTGCCGCACATAATTTTGTACAATATGATGAACTAGCTGATGGAATTGGCCAGCGACTGGCTGACCTTACTGGCGCCGAATGGGGTATGGTTTCGGCAGGTTGTGCAGCAGGTCTCAAACATATTACAGCGGCATGCGTTACCGGAGGTAATCCTGAAAAATTAATTCGTATTCCAGATCTGACTGGTTTTGATAAGAATGAAGTCATAATTCCAAGGTATTCAAGAAATGCATATGATCATGGAATCAGAAATATAGGGGTGAAGATTATTCATGTTGACACTCCTGAAGAACTTGAAAAGGCGATAAATCCGAAAACCGCAATGATTTACCTGACTGCGAGTGCAGCATCAGAAACAGGACAGCCATTGTCACTTGAGGTAATATCCTCTTATGCTAAGCCTAAAAATGTTCCGGTTTTGATTGATGTTGCCGCTCAAAATTTGACTATTCCGCCGGTACACCTTAAGCGTGGAGCTACTCTGGTAGCTTACAGTGGTGGTAAAGCAATTTGCGGTCCGCAGTGTGCTGGATTAATGTTAGGTGATAAATCAATATTGATGTCTGCATGGCAGGCCAGTTCGCCTCATCATGGTCCAGGAAGAGATAATAAAGTAGGTCGCGAGGAGATGGTCGGTATGATGGCAGCGGTTGAAGATTGGGTTAAGCGTGACCATGCTGCCGACTGGAAGAAGTGGTTAGGCTGGCTCGATACGATCTCAAAGAAAATTACACCTGTTGATGGAGTTAAAGCAGAAGTTTATGAACCAGCGGGCTTATCAAATAAATCTCCTGTGTTATATGTGAAATGGGATACCGACAAGCTCAATATTAATAGTTTTGAGCTCGCTGAAGAATTAGGCAGAAATAAACCAAGAATCGCACTAGCAAGTCGTGGAGAAACGGATGGTATCAGTACCGTAAGTATTACCACCGGTCAAATGCAAGCAGGTGAGGAAAAAATTATTGCAGATAGACTTTATGAGGTACTATCCAAAAAACGCAGTCCGCGCCCTGAAATGTCAGCCCCGGTAACTAATCTTGCCGGACTTTGGGATTTGAATATCAAGTTTTTCAGTAGTAACGGCATGCACTCATTAAGTATTGAGCAAGATGGTAACTGGCTTTCAGGTACTCATAAAGCAGATTTTGATACCAGAACTGTTGCAGGTACAATTGATGGCAATAAGGTAAGGTTTGAAAGTACAATCAGGATTATTGCAGACAATATTAATTACCTGTTTCAGGGTACGGTAAATGACGATACTATGTCTGGAGACATTCATTTAGGTGAATACCGGACTGCCACATTTACCGCAAAGCGTAGTAAAAGCAAATCTGTCAGGAAAAGAATTCAAATCCCTGCTGGTCCGCCTTTAGCAACATAAACATAAGCTCATTTTTTCTGCCGATCGATTACCAATGGTAAGAAACCGGCAGTTTTATTAAAATAATTTTATGTGTGGAATAAAATGAATTTTCAAAATTCCTTTTAAACCTTTAATGATAATTTAATATCAAATTGAATGAAAAAAATAAAAATCACTTACATTTTTTCTATCGTTTTTCTGCTTCTCGTAAACATGTCAAGCGCTCAGCAAAGTTCTGTAGATAATTCATCAAATTTTCTTGTTTATAATGTTAAGCAATCAGCTAAAACAGTTGATGTGAATGATGGATGGAATGAATCTGGCTGGAAGGGAATTAAATCTATCAAAATTAGGAATTATATGGGTCAAATTCCGGCATTTAAACCTGAGGCTGATGTTAAAATGACCTATGACAATGATTATATCTATGTTATTTACAGAGTTAAAGATCGTTATGTAAAAAGTGTTACTGAAAAAATAAACGGACCAGTTTGGAGAGACTCTGCAGTGGAATTTTTTTTCTCGCCTGAAGCCGATAATCCAATTAACTACTTTAATCTTGAGATAAATTGCGGAGGAACCCCGTTGTTTCATCATAAAAAGAACAGGCCTACGATCGAGGATATTCAGAAAATTCAGATCAAGGCTTCTTTACCAAAAGTGGTTGATGCAGAGATTGCGGAGCCAGTAACATGGACAATGTCGTTCAAAATTCCACTGAATATGCTAGAAAAATATACTAATGTGGTTCGTCCTAAACCGGGTGTGTCCTGGAGAGCGAATTTCTACAAGATCGCTGAAATTAATTCCAATCCGCATTACATTACATGGAACGAAGTGAAGAACGATAAGCCGCAGTTTCATTTACCTCAGTTCTTTGGGATTATAAAATTTCAATAGACTTTTTTCCTGAATTGATTAAGCTCTAGATATGTTTTAATGTACTTCGGGATGCTAAAATATCACAAATAAAATGATGCAACTGATAAAACTTTATAAATGCGTTTTACTTTGGAAAAGAGAAACAACGTTAATTTTTTCTCTTTTTTTGTTTTCACTAACAATAAATGCACAGGAAATAGATATTCTTTTGAAAGGCGGTCATCTGATTGATCCTAAAAACAATATCGATGCTAAAATGGATGTTGCCATTCTGAATGGTAAGATATTCAGAGTGGCCATAAATATTCCTGAATCATCTGCAAAAAAGGTGCTTGATGTAAGCGGACTTATAGTTGCTCCGGGTTTGATTAATATCCATACTCATGTTTTTGCAGGCAGCAATCCTGGTTTTTCTGATGGTCAATCCAGTCAGTTGCCGGATGCTTTTGCTTTACGTTCGGGAATCACCACAGTTGTTGATGCAGGAACTACCGGATGGAGAACCTTTCCGGAATTTAAATCGAAAGTCATTGATCCTTCCATAACACGGGTTCTGGCCTGGATCAATATTTTTGAAACTGGATTTAGCTCAGGCTCTGGTTTTGAACCTGATATGGGGACAGTAAGCGTTCAAAAGACTAGCGAAGCTGTTCAAAAATACAAGGATTATATTGTAGGTACCAGGGTTGGTCATTATACCGGAAAAAGCTGGATTCCTTTTGAGCGTGCTTCTGAAGCTGCAAAAATTTCTAATACCCCCCTTTTTGTTGAATGTCATATGCCTCAATACACACTTCAAGAACAGCTGGATCATATGCGTCCCGGTGATATTATCACACATGCTTTTGAAAATGTCTCAGAACGTATGACCGTAGTAGACGAACAAGGAAAGGTCAGGCCTTTTGTTTTAGAGGCACAGAAAAGAGGAGTGCTTTTTGATGTGGGTCATGGGGGCGTTGGATTCTGGTTTAATCAGGCAATTCCAGCATTCAATCAGGGGCTCTGGCCAAATTCTTTTGGAACCGATGAACATCGTACGAGTATGAATTCAGGAATGAAAAATATGTTGAATTTGATGTCAAAATATATGAACATTGGGATGAGTGTTCCTGAGATAATTGCCCGTGGAAGCTGGAATGCTGCTAAATCTATTAAGCGTGAAGATCTTGGTAATTTATCTGAAGGATCAGTCGCAGATATTGCAGTACTTAGTATAGTCAATGGCAAATTTGGTTTTGTAGATTCAGGCCAAAACAGGATCGAAGGGAATCGTAAATTTGAAGCAGAATTAACAGTACGTGCCGGTAGAATTGTTTGGGACCTAAATGGACTGGCCGCAAGTACCTACAAAAAATAGAATAATTATAGATGAAACGCAGAAGTTTAATCAAAGGTCTTGCCTTATTGCCGGTAGTTGGAAATGTGCTATCTGTTGAAGGGGCAGAATCTGTTTTAGAAAATGGAACTTTAGAAAATTTGAATGAAGTTACATTAGGTTCATTTATGGATGAGAAGAATATATATCGCTCCATGGGTGTTGAACCAATTATAAATTGCCGGGGTTCATTTACGATCATTGGAGGGTCCATCAAACTTCCAAAAGTAAAGGAGGCCCTTGATGCTGCTAGTAATAATTTTGTCCAGCTTGATGAGCTTGCTGAAGCAGTTGGAAAACGACTTGCTGAGCTTACCAAGACCGAATGGGGAATGGTTTCATCAGGATGTGCTGCAGGTGTAAAACACATAACTGCAGCTTGCGTTACTGGCGGAAGTCCGGAGAGGCTTATCCGTATTCCTGACCTGACCGGCTTTGAGAAAACTGAAGTAATTATACCAAGATATTCACGTCAACATTATGACCATGCGGTAAGAAATATTGGAGTTAAAATTATAACTGTTTCGACAGCTGCCGAGCTTGAAAAAGCGATCAATTCAAAAACTGCAATGATTTATCTGACTTCCGGTACTCCCGGAGCTGCCTCAGATACAGGTCAGCCTCTATCATTGGAGGTAATCGCGGCAATTGCGAAACCCAAAAATGTTCCAATATTGATGGATGCTGCAGCAGAAAGCCTTACAATTCCGCCAGTACATTTGAAAAGAGGGGCCGATATTGTGGCTTATAGCGGGGGTAAAACTATTCGCGGACCGCAATCGGCGGGCTTAATGCTCGGGAATAAAAACATTTTAATGGCAGCCTGGCAGGCAAGCGCACCGCACCATGGCCCGGGAAGAGATAATAAACTCGACCGCGATGAGATAGTTGGTATGGTAGCTGCAGTTGAGGATTGGCTCGTTCGTGATCATGAAGCGGAATGGAAAAGATGGCTGAACTGGTTGAACTTTATCTCAGCCAAAGTATCGGGTATAACTGGAATCAGCACAAAAATCATTGAGCCTGTCAATCTGAATAATAAATATCCAGTGCTTCATATTATCTGGGATCCTACAAAATATCCCGTTACAAGTTATGAGATCGCTGAAGAGGTAGGAAGGAATAAGCCGAGGATTGCATTAGGGAATCGTGATGAGACCGACGGAACTACTTCCATACAGATTACTCCGGGCCATATGCAACCTGGGGAAGAGAAAATAGTTGCTGATCGTCTTTATGAAGTGTTGTCAAAAAAGCGAAATTCTAAATCTGAAATGGCTGCACCTGCCGCTAATCTTAGCGGACGCTGGGATGTGGAAGTACAATATGCTTTAAGCACGAGTCAGCATTCCTTTGTTCTTGAACAGGATGGAAACTGGATTCAGGGAACTCACAAAGGAGATCATGACACAAAGAATATGGTTGGTACAATAGATGGAAGTGAGGTAAA
>Ga0315899_10000216_pt1 | contig 71253 bp, 109 predicted proteins | sample LakEriMetagenome_2_FD_203518 | JGI IMG/M metagenome (GOLD analysis project Ga0315899, IMG submission 203518) | Freshwater fungal communities from buoy surface, Lake Erie, Ohio, United States - Buoy 4 MA112 | ecosystem: Environmental > Aquatic > Freshwater > Lake | place: USA: Lake Erie, Ohio... | reverse complement strand
ATCATCAGATGAATCGAGAAGATTTGTAGGTTGCTCAGATCAATAACTTATACGTACCCTCCTTGTGTCATCAAGCGGTATGCCTAACCGATAGGCAGCGCCGGCGGATAAATCAATCGAGTTGCAATCGCAACGATCCGTTATGGGCACAGTTAGAGATCTGCTTCCGTGAGTAACTCTGACTCTTGTGCCGCAAGGCAACCAAGGATGTGCCGCCGACAATCCCCAATGTTGATACGTTTGTCCGCAGTAAGTTGTGCGATTGTGATACCACTCATGGTACACAGTGGCATTTACAGTTCGTGCTTGCATCGGAGACAAGACAATGAAAGGAATTAACGCGAAAAGACGTTTCATGTTTGTGTTGATAAATTATGCGGCGGCCCCGCGAAGCGGGAGAGGCATTAACTCTCAAGCCATGCCTTACAGGGTTTCTTCGCTATGTAGTAACGGGCCGTGGGATCGGCTAAGCCATACTCACGAGCCACACGATAAGCTTCCTTTGAGTCTGTGATCTCGTCGACTGTTTCGACAGTGTTGGTGTCGTCTCGCCGTTGAATGTAGTAAGGCATTGTTAGACTTAGGCAAAGGTTCAGGTTGAAGTGGAACAGTTAGCTGCTCAGTTTCTTAGCAAGTACATCGACGAAAACATCGGCCCGTTCGGTTTAGTTGGGCGGATGCCTTTAGGTGTCGCCGGGTCACTTGCTGGTGTGCCAGGTATCGGACCCGGTGGAGAATCCGCGCCTGGCATTAACAAACCAGAACTGTTAGGCGGGTTGGCTGGGTTAGGTATCAGCTCCTTGTTTGGTTAAGCTCTAACAAATACGTGACGGGAATACTTCTCAATCAACCACTCAGTCTCTTCGATTGCGTATCCATACCACTTCTTATCCTTCTGGTAAACACCAGCGCCGCACAAGTCACGCAGCAAAGCGTTTAGCCTACTCTTCGTTGTAGGTGTCTGCCAGCCGCAATCGGATACGGTAACTGTGTCGGGTGTAACTACTGCAATAGGGTGACCGTGTAGATAAATAGTCACACGGTCGATTGGTTTCTTGACGTGGGTAAATACTGTTGCGGCTACTTCTGTGTTGCCACACTTCCAGTTGCGACGTTCGCGGATCGCGTCCAACATCTGTTGTTCGATCTTACGCATGATGTGAGTCCTGTCGTTGGTTAGTTAAAGATCAGAGAGATTCGTGCACAAGAATAATTGCTTCGAGTGCAGGGATGATGTCGTCTTCAATGCGGGCAAGTACATCGAAGGGTAGTACTTCATCGCGCAGGATCTGTTTGTACCTGGCGAGCGCGTGGTAAGACAGAGAATAACTGTCGAGTTTGTAGAGATCGTAAGGAAAGTGATTCACTGTGAGTAAGGTAAAAGGCTAGGTGTTGTGTGAGGGCGCCCCGCGTAGCGGGACAGGTTCAAGCATCAGGCCATTCGTATCCGTCGGGAACTTCCCACAGATCGCCATCCTGATGCAGCCGCCATGTTACACCATCGCTAACGATGCTGGCGTTGTCTAAGATGTTCTGCCATGCTTCCCAGTACCATTCGTGATCTGGGCCAGCCTGACAGATCAGCACGTCTTTGTAATCAACGCCGACACAGTTAGCCCAGTGTTCGTCTGCATCCTCACAATAGATTTGCGGGATGTACACACCGTGGGAATCAAGTAGGACAAGGTTAGGCTCTTGCATGGTGTTTGTGATGTTGTTGTAATTAGGTGAATCGGCCCGCGCAGCGGTGTTAATCAAATTCAGAAAGATGTACATCTGTAGGGCGCTCGATGATCTTGCGGCCCGTATCTTGTACCTGCGACGTGATAACTACACGGCCACACAATGCGTTGTATGCGGCCGGACATTCGCGCATCAAGTGGTTGCGGATCTCTGACGTCATGTAGTTGTTAACAACGTGCAGGATTTGGTCTTTGTGAAACTCACGGATGTGGTTGTACATCATGATCAGAATCTGATGGATTGTTTGAGTGGGGAGAATGTTTGTTGTCGCAGCAGTTCCAGCAGCTGTAAATGCTCCTGCGCCCAATCACCACCGGGATGATCAGGCGTTTCATTAACTAGCTGCAATAGATCCTGCTCGTATGCTCGAATCATGCGACGCATGAACTCACGATCGAGTGCAATTTCAGTGTCGTACATAGTCAGGAACAGAGTGTGCGGAGATGTGAGTAACCGGGGACATCATGTGCCCAGTTAGGTGAAGGAAGTGTGCGCAGTAGTTGCTTGTACTTTGCGATTGTGCAGTTAATCCGTTCGGCGTGGTAAGCATCGTTGCGCCACACACCAGGCACAGCGTCGTGCCCATAGAATTGTTCATCCCACGCAGCAATAGGATTGCCGTGATCTAGCAACACATAGCAACGGCGAGGGTTACCGTTGCGATCATTCTGTGCGCAGTAGTGTTGAATCTGTGCCATGATGTTGGTGTTGTAATTGTGTGAGTTGGCCCCGCGCTAGCGGGATGATAGTCATTTGATTCCTGTGATCTCTTTAGCAATGGAGTCGACAAAGGTCCACACCATGTGATTAACCATGCCGCGAACACTTGTGCTGTTGTTGGAGAACTTATCTAGCCAAGTGTCGCCGTACTTATCGTAGAAGAAGTCTTCTACTTCATCCTCAAACTCAATGAAGAAGTCCCACGTATCGTGATAATACGCGAGCTTGTTTGGTGCCATCCTTGCGCAACCACGCAGTGCAATATCCTGCAAGTCTTCGTAGGTAAACAAGCCAGACTCCTCGCCTGACAAGTACTCAACAGCGCGTGGTGCAATGATCTCGGTGTTGCGAGTTAAAGTCATAACAATCCTCACGAAGAGGTGAGTGCTAACACAATGAGGGAGAACCCCTCATGTAACTAACCCGAACTGTTGTGCAGTCCGGGGATAGCTACAGGAGAGAATCAGTCGGGACGGATAAGCTTGAACTCTTGAATGTCGTAGTACGCAACAGTGTCTGCACTGTAACTGCGCAGACGTTTGATCTCATTCTGTGCGCCACGGTCAGACTTGAACCACTGGTGATTCCAGCGGCCGCGAGTCTTAACAGCCACACAGTGCGTGGCGTTCTTCTCAACTTGACGGCCAGTTGGGAGAGTAAAAGTGTTCACTTGATTCCTCCGTTGTTGATGAAGTCTTTGCATTCAGAAACTGTGTCGAACTTAGCCACAAAGCTGACAAGATCTACACACCCATTGGCAACTTGAAAGGGGACATACTTACCCACGCGATAGATCCTGCGTGCAGAAGTAGAGTCGGTCGGTTCGCTAATCTCACCGACAACTTCACCATCAAGGTGCACAAGTTCACGATACCAACTGACATTGTTAGGGAAGTGTGAAGCTGTGTAAGTGTAGTTCATGATCTGAATGTAATTAGGTTAGTTAGAGAACTCAGGAACAGTAGCGACCAAGGATGACATCGCCGTCATCACACAGTTTGATTAACACGCCGCTAAAGAATGAGTCTGAGCTGTAACCGTGCCAGCCAGACTGTGCAAGATCACCAGTGGAATCCTGTTCAATACGCATGAAGTCAGACATTGCGTACACATAACCTTTGTACATAATGAATGATTCATCCTCGAACTCAGTGTCAGTTAGGTAATCAAACTGCTTGCGAATCTTGGCAGCTTGCTTGTCACCGACAAACAAAGAAAGGGTCAGCCCTGACATAGGTTGACGAGGCTGATTGTTGGTCTTGATGTCCATAACATTCACCAGCTACATGGCTGGCAGCTAACAACAAAGAGGGAAGAATCCCTCACCTAACCGCGTGGCTGGGGGAGAGAATCTAGTCTGTGATCAAGAATGATCCTATCGGATCAAACTTAATACTTAACCTGGACAAAGCTAGTAGTTAACAGGCTCCGCCCTAATACAGTTAGGAACTGTTGCCCCAAACTAAAATAAACGCATTGTGTTAGTTACAGAGCACAGTTTATCTACACTTTGCACGGATTGAACCGCCATCGCCGGACAACGACCGGGTGAGGTTCGCTCGCAACTGTGTCCAGAGTACCTGCACTAAGGACAGTTACTCTGGACAAAGCCTGCAGGCAGACAAACTGAACTCTGTAACTAGCACTAGCCACGGTGACGAATACCGTTGCGTCGCTAAATGTAGAGAACGACTCTACTGATCAGTTCTTTATGCCAACCAGTCACCTAGTTAAAGGTGCCAGCTGACAAGTTACAGTCTGACAATGGCTGGCCGGTTCAGTGTGCCCACAGACAACATGCCTGTAGTTTGTCAACAGAGCGGTGCGCTGGCTCTCTTCCGCCAATCCCGCACGCATTGATCCGCTCTCGGCTTTTACCTACTACGCCTATTCAGCCTTTACTATTCGATTGTCAAGGTTCTTTCACCTAGTTACCTACTACAACTCTCGCCGCACTCGTTCCGGCACACCATGCCTGCCCTTGCCTACACTTCGGGGAAGTACTCCCTACCATCAGCGGCAGACGCGCGGGGCCAGTTCGGCCGTCGCGAGAGTTGATTCGGTTGTCCAGGTGCCCTGGCGGCGTGGCTCGCGCCCCGTTCCTCCAGTGACCCAAAGGTAACCCCCATCAGCGCATCCCGTCAACCCCCTAAGCGAGCGGTCAGCAAAAGCACACAAAGCACAGTCAGCTAGCTAGCTAAAGGAAAGCGCGCGGGCGCACGCGCTAGCACCACGTCTGCCCTTTAGTCAAGCGGCTTCACGATCTGAATTGTCTTTAGTTAAAGGGGGTACCCTCCCCCGCTCAGTGAAAAGAATAGAACAAGAGTAGGAGTTTGTAATACATAGCGATTGCTATTTGATTCGTTATACAAACTCAGCTCCCCCGCACCCGCGCGTCTGTACGCAATGTGCCCCTTTTTTTTAATTGTGTGCGTTTGACGTCGCCCCCGGCGAGAACCCTTTGTAAATCTTGCTGGAAAACAGGGGGTAAAAGTTTTAGTATCAGCATACAGGCAGGCCCCCGACAAAAAAAAAAATCGCCCGCGTGGGGCGACAGGTCAAACTTTTTCGGCTTCTATAAGAAAATCTTTGAGGAATTTTACGTAACTTCGTAGCAATTCGGCTGCTATTAGGTGTTTATGGTCGTTTGAGCGGAAATAAAATGCGTTGTGCTGGTCAACAGCGTCTAGTGCTGTCTTAATGACCCCGTTCCACGGCTCGCGTGTAGGGGTATTCCACTCCCGTGCCACGAAGGGGAGGTCAGAGTACTTATGTATGTTAAGACGGGCAGGTTAACTACAGTTTTTCAAAACGAAAATAAATTTGAGCGGGAAAATAATCGAAAAATGCCAATGTAGCGGGGCACAGCCACCCCTCTTCCCCGTTCCACTCGTACCAAGCGCCATTGAACTCTTCGCGAACTTGATTTAGCACCCCGTGGACCTCAGGGAATTCCTGTTCCGCGAATAAGACTCTGTAATTTTTGCCGTCTTCGTACAAAGAGTTGTTTTCCAGAACAGTGTTTATGATTTCAGGAATACCTAGAACAAAAGGTTCGTGTACTAATTCGCGTTTTAGATCTGTAAAGCACCAAGTTCCGTTAAACTGATAGATTTCGATGCAGAGCATTGCGTTGGCCATGTGCTTTTGATGTGATGCAGTGCTATGGTAGCACGGCACCCGGCACGGAACCCTGCTGCATTTAAGTATTTTGGTATGATGGATAGAAAGGATCGCTTCGGGTGTCGTGAGTTCTTCAGGTTTTGAGCGACTTCCGGATCGTACTCTTATTGATCGTCTTCCAGAAGCGGCGGAGAAACTAGGCCGGAACTATCGCGTTAACCGGAATGCTCTCCGGGATATGTTATTTGAGTCTGCTCTCACTGAGGGAGAACTGGACGAAGCCCTTTCTCAGATATATCCCGATGTGGATGTAGACGAAGCCGGGCAAATGGCTTCCGTTGAAGATTTCCCTAACTACCTACCGTTTCAAGGTTTTGATATAGATCCCGACAATGAGACGCTTAATGCGTACAGGATGGCGGCGGAGAATCCTAAAGTCAGACAATTCGTTGAACAAAACAACGACATAACAAGTCTGCTGCCGGGCAATACTATCGAAGCAGCGCGTGATGCTTATTTAAACGCGGTAAATGCAGGGACGCTAACTCCCGCTCAACGTGAAACCCTTCGTTATGCGGGCGAATCAAGGTTTTTATCCGACGCTAACTACAGCGAGGAAGCGGGAACAGCGCTAAATGATCTTCTGCAGCCGTATACAAATAGGTTTGATGTAGATTATTCTGGAAATTTAGAAAATGTCGCTGATATTCTAGAACAGGCAGATGAAATTATTTATCCTATTGAGTCGGGATTAGGGGCGCGTAATACGCTTTTAGCTTACGCGGACAGTGATGCAGTCACTCGTGATCCCTTAGCTAATCGAATTAATAGCAACACTATTCAGCCTGGGCTACCGCTCCGCGTGGTGGACCCCCGCATCCAGGAATCGTATGAAAGCATCAGAAATACTCCTCCTCGCACTATGCAGGAGCTCAATGAGCAAGTAGAAGCGTTACGACAGCTCAGACAAACTAGAGGAGCAGGTGGACCGATCAACACTTTCCCTATCGAAGGTTCGGTAGTTCTTCCACAAGTCGCCGACGCTATTGCTCCACTCGATCAGGTCAGTCCCTCAAGGCGTGAATTTATCTTGAGGGGAGCCGACAGGCTAGCGGTAGACCCTCGTCGAAACTCACTGTATGAGCTTCAACAAGATTTGAGCGCAGCGGACCCGCGTGGGCTTGACTTATCCAGTACACTGAGAACTTTAGATATGTCTGTCGCGGGTCTGGATCCTCTTATTCCGGCTCGGCCTATGGAGGAGTTTGCCCAGCCTGCTATCCCCGGTCTAGAAAATCAACTATTTGACATCAGAGAAGCAGGACGACAGGAAGCTGTCAAAGAACAAGCAGCACAGCTGAATAAATTTATTGAGAAATACCCTGAGGTTGGTCCTTATATGCAGAGTTTCATTGCCAACCCGAAACCTACTGTAGAACGGGATATCGATAAACTGGCGCCTTATCTCGATTTAGAGCAGGAAATTTCCAAGCCGGAAGCGCGTTCAAATATTTATAACCGTGCAATGAAGGAATTGGCTGTGCAGCCTTCCTATTTATCTCAGATTGAGCTCGATTACACCAGCGGTGATACAGCTAAACAAAAAGAAGCTATTGATAAATTGATCCTGATGGGCTATGGCAAGGAACTGGAAGCCGGTTCTTCTCCTGCCGTTTCTCGCCGTATGCCTGTTGTAGGTGGCGGCGGTTACGCGAAGGGACAAGAATTGCAAGACGCCATGTCTCTTATCCGTCAACGTGCGAATGAGTTCGAAAATTTAGTCAACACTCCTACGACATCAAGTATGTCACCCACGGCGGGTCCTCTCGCTTTACGGAATCCAAATCTTGAAAAAGTTCCTTCTGAAGCTAGATTTTCGTACGATCCAGCTACGGGCGAGGCTCGTTTAGATCCGTCAGGTGAATATGGTATTCGTATGCACACATCGGCTGCCCCTGTTCGTTTCCGTATGGGCGGTACGGATTTAGCGGGCAGTGGTGAAATTTCTAAAAACGTACTCAAGTTTTTACAAGATAATCCTGTAACTGGGATGTCTGGTGTTTCTTTTGAAACACAGACTCCTACTGAAGATTTTGATTATAGTGCTAAGGAGATACCTGCTCCTGTATTTGAGCAGATGAACAGGTTCATTTCGGAGAACGTACTCCGTAACTTACGTCCTGGGATGCTGCTAGAAAACTCCCCCATCGAAACCACTGACCTTGCACGTCTACGTGAAAGTCAAGGTAAATCTGCTGCGGAAAGTTCTATTCTGCGTAGGGAGGAAGAATTTGTCGGACGGCAACCGAACCGTCGCGCCGCTGCTTACCGTTCTGTTGGATTTGGACCGCTGACAGATCAGAAGCGGCAGTTGTTGTACATGAACAGCGAAGGGAATATTGTTCCTCTTCAGGCTGAGCGCCCGGCTCCCTCACTTACAGGCGGCGTGGCGATTATCAATCCTCGTGAAGGTGATCCTCGTCCTCTTCGTGCTGAAGTTATTCAGTCGCGGGAACCGCTGACCGCTAAATCGTATTACTCGATGGATCCGGCTACTGCGGCAGCGCAGGGGGTCGGCGAGTACGTACGGGCACTTCGTCGTACACCTGCGGCGTTACTACCTGGCGCCGCTGATTTGATTCCTAGCCCTGAGGCAATTCAAACTGGATATCGCGAAGGGCTCGGACCTATGGCTCAGCAAATGGGCACGGAGTTTGTGCAGAGTTTGCCGCAGGCGGCTGCATATTCTGCTGCTCTGGCCGCTGTACCGGTATTAGCTCCCGGCGTGGGAGCAGGTATGGTCGGCACTGCGGGGGCCAGGGCACTGAACGAAGTGGTGCGCCAGGAAACTGGAGAAGGCATTGTACCTAAGTTGCGTCAGGCTCTTGGTACTGCGCCTCGAACCGGCGTGGCCAGTCCTGCTCGTACAGGTCCACAGCCGTTAACTGCGCAAGTTCGTCCTTTGACTCAGGCACAACGAACCGAACAGCAACGTCAGCAAAATCGTTCTGAGTTGCAGCGGCGATTGGAGTTGGCTGGCCAGCGTTGGAATCCAGGCAAACTTGAGTTTGGTCTATCTGAGTTGTTACGTGGGCGGTAGTGGACAGCTGTCTGTCAGTTGAGTGAGCACCGGTTTGTTTGAGAACAATACTGCCGGTGTTTGACTTACTATTTAAACGTCGGTTTTTATTTGTCACTGAGAATTAAGTATGTCGACTCGTAAAAATTTAGTCTCGGCTTTAGAGTTTAACCGCTTAAGTCAAAATCTTGTCAATTTAAACGATACGCGAGAAGTAACGGCAAACGATATCTTCTTAGTGCTTGACTTAAATGAGGTTCAGGCTCTTGCGCAACCTAAAGCAATCACTCTTAGCGGCATACAAAATTCGTTAAGCAAATTACCTGTTTATTACGCAACTACAACTGTTACTGATTCTTTTTATTCTTTAAATAGCACTGATTACTATATCGGTGTTAATTACTCGGGTGTTTGTACAGTTGTTTTACCTTCTGGAACAGACACCGGCCGCGTGGTTATTGTCAAAGATGAAAGCGGTGCGGCTGGAACCGGTGTAAACAGAAACATTCATATCTCCGGATCGGCTCAAATTGATGGTCAAGCTGAAGCTATACTCAGTTATGACTACGGGTCTCTGACCTTTATATACCGTGACGGTTGGAGAATAATCTAATGTCTCATCTTTTTCAGCAATCTCGCGACACTTGGACTAGCAAAGACCAATTAAAGACTGTTGGCCAAGACATCATCTTTTTCAACACGTTTCAGTACGGAAAAGAGACTGATGTTTGGGATGAATCAACGTCGACCGGCGGCGCGGCAACCCACGACGCAAATAACAGCGGCGTGGTTTTGACTGTTACTTCTACAATAAATTCTGAGGTTGTTCGTCAGACTCGTAACGTTGTTCGCTATGTTCCTGGTCGTTCTGCTGTAATTAGTTTTTCAGTTCGTTTTGGTCTGCCTGTTACGGGTATACGGCGACGAATTGGTTTATTTGACGGGTCTGACGGGTTTTATTTTGAAGACGGCGGAGATGGCAATTATTACTGTTGTGTCATTAATTCTTCTGGTGAAGGAGGGCCTACACTTCAACGGATTCCCCGAGCAAATTGGAACGGGGATAAATTAGACGGCACCGGGCCTAGTGGGGTCACAGCAGATCCTACCGCTCAACAATTAGTTGTTTTTCAATATGAATGGTACGGGTCTGGGGCGATTAAATTTGGGTGGGTGATAAACGATCAGCTTATTATCATCCACACTGTATACAACGCAAACATTTTAAAAACAGTATGGTGCCGCACCCCCTTCCTTCCTATCCGTGTCGAAATTAAAAATTTAACCGGTGGTCAGAGTGGTTCAACTTCACTCTTTCAAGGTTCTAATTCTGTTTCTTTAGACGGCGATAGTAGTCAAAAATTGGGTATTGCCGAGAGCGTACAGTCTCCTATTACCGGTACTACGTTAACTGATGCAAATGTATATTATCCTATTCTATCTATTAGATTAAAAAGTACAGCACTGCAAGGAGTAGTTCTTCCTACTTTCTTTCAGGTTGCCACTTCGGATAATACGAACATTTTTTATAAAGTTGTACGCAATGCTACTCTTAACGGGACGTGGCAGGATATGCCAGATACAAATTCTTTTACACAGTACAGCACTAATGCGACAGGTGCTTTAACCGGAGGAAGTATTATCGATTCCGGATTCGTCATTGCCGGCGGCGGAGGTACTGGTGTACGCGTCGACAAAGATACCGTTTATCAATTAGGTAGGTCATCTATGGGCACAGTTAGTGACACAATAACACTTGCTGCTGCTGCGAGCACCGGCAACAAATCTGCTATTGCAACTTTCACTTGGATTGAACAGCGGTAATTGAAGTCTTGCGGTGTTTTGATTTAAACTGTTTAAAGAGTTTTAGCCGGTTGTGAATCAAGACCCGAATGAGTACACGGTCACCGCAGGTGGTAACGTTTATTCTCGACCGAAAAGTTCTCGCCCTATGGTCGGTATGCCTGACGACCCCAGCGCCTGGCGCTCAGTCGCCCCGCAGCTGAATCTGCCTGCCACCGACCCCAGGAATTTTATGGAGCTCGCTGTGGCCGAGCTTATTGCCGGATCTCCTAGTTTCGATATCAACTCCGAGCGGGGTGACGCTCGTCGTTCGCGCAAGGGCCTATCTCCCACGGATGTTCAGCGGCTGATTGAAGCCAACCCCGATTTTGCTGACGATATTCGTCAGATGTATTTACCTGGCCCTTCTCTGTCTGGTGTTCGTAAAGCTGAAATGGGAGGCGGCGACATGATTGCGCAGGGCGGCATTCCTGTCGGGGAGGATCCGCGCCTACCAATGTCGCAAGAAGCGTATCAGCAACTGATGCGAGAGAAAATGCAGCAACGTCCTGCGCTTGGTGCTCCTCAGTCGTCTTACGATAGTCCCCTCTTAAATTACTTGCTGCGGGGAGCCTAAGTTCTCCTTAAATTATTTGGGATCGCATATTTTTGTGCGATTAAAGATTTAAATTGGGGCAGCTGGGAGCCCCGACTGTGCCTACTGAACTCGACGTTCTCAGCGGCGTGCCCATCGTAGACGAGCTCGCTAAGCTGATCAAATTAAGCGGTAAGGGCAGTCCTACCACTGTGGAAAAGTTCCGTTCTGACGCGGATCGACAGCGTATGACTGTTTATATGAGCTGGGATTCCAATGGAGAACTCCAAATCAAATGAAATCGATCCGTTTGAGCGGCTTTATACCGCTAAATGGAACGTGCCGAAGGCTGCCGTTTATCTCGGAGTGACTAACGAAGAGTGCAAAACGCTCTTTTCGGAGTTTTGCAAGAAAAAATGGGCTTCTGATGCGGCAAATGCGGTCTAAAACTCGTCCTCGCTGGAGGCGTTTGTGGTTTAAAGCCCTTGGGGAGAGGGCTTCGGAGTGCGATAAAGAATCCGATGCCGTTGCGTGGGTTCGCACGGGCATTTTTTTGAGTTACTTTCTGACAAATCTATTTATTTGCGCCGGTGTAGTACGTCATTGGAACAACTGAGCAGTGTATTTTTCAAAACCAGGGTCTTCTTGTCCTTTTGAGACAGCAACTGCACGTTTGTAAAAGTGTGACTCAGTCTTACCGGCGGCTTCTAGAGCCGTTTTTACTTTGAGCCAGTTCTGGCGAGTTTGGTCGTCGATGACGGCACCTCAGAAAAACGCTGTTGGATTGCGCTAGTCGATAGATGCGGCTTCTTGGCGTAACCAATCTGATGTTTCACCTGGATCTAGGTCTAGGTGTTTATCGCCACGTTCTTCGACTTCGTTGGCAATTAACTCCAAGATAGTCTTTAGTTGGGCGTTTGTAAGACATAAAGGATACAGTTCAGGATTAATTTGTAATTTGTGTACTAGGCTCATCTATTGCCCCATTTTTCTAAAATTTGTTGAGCGTATATTATGTGCATGTAACGCATCCTGTTTGGGTCGGACCATATCTCGTCCCACAGGGCGTGCAGTTCTTCTTCTGTTGGTTGACGTTCTGGGTGATCGTCCAGGTAATCGCGGCAACGATCGGCTAAACATCCAAGAGCTAAAGGAGGGGGCGTTTTATCGACCTCCTCCACGAGTTCTTGCAGTAGTTGGCGCAGCGTGGTCATTTTCGAATTCGCTCCGCAGCCAGGATTAGTTCGGCAAACTCACGCAGGTTGTTCATTTTTTCTTGGGCGCGTAAGCGGATGTGATTTGCCACGCGTTGCTTTTCGTCGCGTTCATTCGCTGTTTGCGAATCGCGAATCCAGTCCTCTGTGTTTTCTACTGCATCGAGATTATAGAGTTCGTCTAAGTCCCAGCACTGTGCCACGCATAGACCGGCTTTATTTGCCGCTTCGATCAGTTCAAGGTCGGTCATAACAACCTCATTCGTTTGTGAGTGTAGAGGTTTTGTCGCAAGTTTCGCCGCAGAATTCAGGCGTGGTCAGGGATTCCAGCTTTTCGATGCGTTGCTGCATTTTCCACAGAAGTACCATCAGGGAGTCGATGTCTATTTCTTGTTCGTAGCCACGGGAGACGATGAATTGTGAGCCTAATTCCCAGAGAGCATCCGGGTAGCTATTAAAATCAAGATTTTCGCTTAGGAGTTTCATTAGTAGATGTAGCTAGTGGGACTTAAATAACTGTTTGAGGGTCTCCCAACCTTGATCGTTTGCTTGCTCCTGTTCGAACGCAAATCGGTAGCCGTTCTCGTTTTGACGAGCAGCTTCGATTTCGCCTTGGATGAGTGTTCGGAGTGTGTCGATTTGTTCGTCAGTCATAGTGTTTAGTGGGTCTGATTAAGGGAATTGGCGGCGATAGTCTTCAAGTCATTCTTCGCCCATCACTTTTACCAGCTTTTCGCGGGTTAAGTCGTGGATCCACTCCATGCACTCTTTAAAGCGTCGCTCGTTTTCCTCAGGAGTTATGTCGTCAAGCATACGAGTGAAGGTGACTACAAGGGCTGGCGTGTTTCTACGAGAATGGGGCAAACTACTTCACCCTTTGGATTAATAGGGTTTCTCCCCCAGTGCAAATGCGTTCCGCAACCGGGACGTAGCGCAGGAGATGTGTCAGGAAGTGCGCGGCAATAGTTGTAATGGCCATCGCATGTCACAATGTAATCACAGCCATCGCAAGTCAAAAGATCTTGAAACTCAGGATGTTGGCTTGGTCCTTTCATTGCAAAGTATTGTAGAGGAAGCGACTACTGGGCTTCAAGCTCGACAGCAATGGCGAGGAATTTGCGCCGAATGCGAATCCACTGCTCACGGCGGGCGTTGTCGTGTTCGTCGCCAACAGCGTTGACCATTTCTGGCACCACCTGATCCGCAGCAGCTCGCAGGGCGGCGGCGGCAATATGGTGCAAGTCTGTGGGGTGTATGCAGTCGTCTTCAACGGCATCCAGCACCGCCTGCGCGGCGGGTGATAGGTCAGTCATCGAGTTGCTCCAGGGCGCGGCGGACGATGGTGGCGACATCTGCTGACAAGCGATCATCGGCAACAGCGGTGTCAATCGCCAGCAGCGCCTGTTCCTTCAAGCTTGACGGTTTGGGGCGGCGAGCGGCGCGGAGTGATGGGATTAGCTCCGGGTGTGTCGCTAGATTTTGCCAGTGCAGCCACTCACAGCACGCCTCCAACTCCCGATCAGCACCCCATTGGGCGGCGCGTGTTGCAATATGAAATTCATAAAGCCAATCGCGTTCGTCATAACTCTTTTCAGAAGCCCATTGCTCCATGAGTTCACGAGGTGGGGTAATAGAGTCAGTCATTAAGCAATCCTCCGTCAACAAGAATATCGCACCATTCTTTGAATGGCGCTTCAATTTGAGCCATAGTTTTGTTGTCAACAGTTTCTGGTTTACGAATCATGGCAATAGCTAGACCAAGAGCATTGCCAAGGCGGTTCTCAAGGTTGTTAAGTGGCACAAACTTGTAGTCAGTCATTACTCAATCTCCTGTTCAAAAGCAAAAACAAGTGCTGGCGGAAAGTAAACATCGGGATTGCTGGTCATCCACGATGCCACCTCGCGGATTGCGGCGCGGGCCATGGAACCTTGTTCCTTGATGCTTTCCATTAGAGCGCCTTCGACCCGTTCTACCAGCGAACTCCCAATTTGGGAGGAATTAGGAGATGGCTTGGAGCTAGGTCGTAGCAATGCGTTCAACTCCTCCTGTTGTTTTGCTGTGAGTTTTAGCGGTTTACTGATTTCGTAAACCTTTGAGGCTTGGCGTTCAGCAGCTTCCAATGACTCGACTCGGCTTGCCAAAGCCAAAATGTTGGCGCTGGTTTCAACGATGTGTTTGTGAGCAGCATTCTCTAGTGTTTCAATCCTGGCGCGGAGTTCAAGAATTGCAGAGCAATCAGAGCTGCCAACTACATCGGCGCATTTCTGAACTTGATTCCATTGATCAGACGTTGCTTTGTAATCAGTCATGGAGTTGCTCCAGTGCGCGGCGGATGGTCTGGGCGGCGTTGTTGTTGATGTGCCCACCTTCCCAAGCGTTCCCAAGCATTTCAAGCGCCTGCTCTTTCAAGCTCGGCGGCTTGGGCCGGCGGGCGGCGCGGAGGTTTGCACCAAAACAATCGTCGTCATCAACGGAGTTCACCCACACACAGCACGCCTCCAGCTCCTGGTCGGCGCCGTATTGGGCAGCTTTGACCGCTATGAAATCTTCAAGCCGTGGTCGCTCTGATTTGTCCAGTGTGACCCACGCATTCCACCACTCGCCAATAACTTCTGACGGTGGGGTGATGGGATGTTGTTGTGTCATGGGTAATTAGTGGTAATGACTACTGAATTTTAGTTTCGACAGCGATGACGAGAGCATCTTCTTCGTCAATAAATTCAAGCTCGTTAGCAATGGCGAGAATTGCTTCACGGACTTCATCGTTTCTCGCTTCCTTGCCGTGATCCCAGTCACCATTGCTTGTGTGCGCAAAGTAAACCTCAGGAGTAACCTGGTCCGCAACGGTTCGCAGAACGGCAGCAACGCATTGATAATCCCTCTGCAGAGGGCCATCTAGCCAGCCGCAGTTATCCATGTAGGCATCCAGTACCGCATCTGCGGCGGGGGAGAGATCGGTCATTGGTTCTCTAGTTCGTTAGCGATAGCAAGGAGTCTTTCACGGATAGGATCGTGCTTTTCGTACTGAAGCATTCTTCCGTCGGTCCACACGTCCTCGTAGCTGAGAGGCACCACCTCATTCGCAACAGCTCGCAGGGCGGCGACTAAAGCAGTTGTTCGCTTGGTTGCCAATTCCCTTTGGTTGTATGCAGTCAGCACTACCTGCGTGGCGGGCGAAAGTTTAGTCATTGAGCTGCTCCAGTGCTAAACGAATGGTGTCAACCTCAGCTTCACTCCAAAAAGCTTTTGGATATTTCAGCGTCTCTAGTGCCTGTTCCTTCAAGCTCGACGGCTTGGGCCGGCGTGCATTGCGGAGTTCACGTCCGTAACTGGGGCAAGGAACACTAAGCCACTCACAGCACGCCTCTAGCTCCTGGTCGGCGCCGGCCTGGAAGACCGTGGCGGTGATTGCTTCAAACTCGTAGAAGGCACCGTTGAAGTCGTCCCACCACTGCTGCACCAGCTCCGGCGGTGGGGTGATGGGGTGTTGTTGTGTCATTGTTGAACCTCGTAGTGTGTAGAACTAATCAAGTGCGGACAAGGATCATCTGAAGTTTTTAAAGTAGCTGCGTTAGAAACGTTAAAGCCAACAGCTTTGTCTAACCAACGCAGGCAGTGATGTCGTTGTTCGCACGAGTCGTCATGACAACGAGTGTAGTCACGAGGCAGCGTGGCTTTAGTCTGTTGGCGGGTTTTCACTGTATCCCCAGAATTGTTCAGCTTTTTTTGCTTCATCTAAAAGCCACAAGCGTGTGTCTTCTGCGGTGTTTTGGTACACGCCGTGTTCATCCTCGCCCGACACGGCAATTTCTCCCGCGATCACAGCGAGTATTCGACCGATTTTCTGAGGCCAGATGGACCCGTACAGATCCTCTGCATCACGAATCAGCTCAAATAGGTGCTTCTGTGTCGTCATCTGATTTGTCCAGGTCTTCGATCAGTTTAAGGTCGTATTCCTCAGCGACCTTGCGCATGTCTTCAGTCGAGCGTCCTTCGCGGAAAGCCAGGTTAGTGGCGCCGCGCATGATGTTAAGTTCGGAAAAACCCTGGACGCCCATGATTTTCTCGAACAAGGAGAACCAACCGTGGGCGGTCATGTCCGCGAAGTCGATGCGGAATTCGATGGTGTGCTCAGGCAGCCCGTCGAAGGTTTCGTCGGAGTCAAACTCCAAGGTGATGGTGGCTTCGTGTTTAGGGTTCGTGTTCATTTGGATTCTGTGTTTTTAAAGTTCTCAACGGCGGCTAAGGCTGTGGAGATAAATTTGAGACGGGGTTCGAGGTGTGCTTTTTCTTCGGTCAGGATGGCGGTCAGATCCAAGGTAAGATCGCGAAAGCCTTGTTCGCCGTCGAAATATTCAAAGATGCAGTTTTCGAGACGTTCGTATCGGCTTTGTTTGTACACAGAATCAAAGTCTGTATCGATGAACATGATGTTGTTGAGGTTCAGGGAAGGATTTTAGAAGCAATCCAGAGCATTACTAAACACGTCAGGACATAAGCGATGGATAGATAAAGGAAGAGAGGGAGTGTCATTGCTTGACAGTCCAGAGTTGCCAGCCGCAGTATACGCCTTTTGTCAAGCCACATGCGGTAACACAGGCATCAACGGCATTTTTGACGTCAGGGTGGCCGTAGTCGTCGAACAAGACGGCACCACCGGATTTGACGTGGGGTACGTACAGCATGATGTCCCTCATAACGGAGACGGTGTCGTGTGCACCATCGATGTACAGGATGTCGATGCCGTCAGTGAACTCGGCCTTGAGGTCTGGGTAGAGGTCCCAAGAGCAGCCTTTGTGGATTGAGACCTTGCCGGGCCACGCAGACTTGGCTACGTTGGTTCGGGCTGTGAATTCGATCTGGGACAGCGTGGGATGCTGCAGGAGGTCGTTCTGTTGTTCTGGTGAGCCGGTGAACGGGTCGATACTGATCAGTCTGCTGTAGGGGTGCTCCAACAGGTTGTCGGAGAACCAAACTGTTGAGGCTCCCTCATAAATTCCAATTTCGACGATAATTCGTTGGTCGAGTGGATTAAAGTGAAGTTCTGGTGCTTTAGGCTCCGATCTAGCGAGTTCCCACGCGGAGACCAGATTGCGCACCCAGTCATTGTGAATGTTGTACTTTGGGTCTAGACTGTGCGGCACGGGGGTAGAACTTGGGTAGTAGCAGTATGACAGAACAAACAAACGCAGACAACTGTGAATTTGATTTTGACGTGGCAATAGCTGAAAACGTACGTTCTGGCCCACACAACGACGGAGACTCAGTCGTAATCGAGTCGGTGTGGGGCGACAAGTGCTATGTGAGTTCTTGGCATCTGGTGCGGGAAAAGGAGTTGTACTTTGTAAAAAAGGCAATTAGGGAAGGCAAGCTGTCGGCCGGTTGATTGTTACAGGTTTGTTGCGGACCGAAAATTTTGGGCTAATCTAGCGGGATGCCCAGGTGGTGGAATGGTAGACACACAGCACTTAAAATGCTGAGGCGTTATGCTGTACGAGTTCGAGTCTCGTCCTGGGTATCCAATTAATCAAATCACATGGAAACACATCCTCTGCTTAAATACGTTGCTCTGCAACTAGCCGAGTCTCATGAGTCGCAGGATTGGTACTCGTACCTTTCGGAAGCCCGCGTGGTGATGGAGGCTACAGCCGAGTGGATTGAGGCGCTGTATCGCGAGGCGCAAGCCGATGTGCTGAGTGAGGACTGCTATATTACTGCTCAGTATTTGCGCGGCATCCTCGATGGAAGCTATCCAGGAACAGCTGGATAAACTGAAAACTGCCAAGCACGCGTGTCTGGACTGCGGCAAGCGCAACGGGGAGTACTCGGCGCGTGACCCGCAGTTTTTTATTGCCGAGTGCCCGCTCTGCGGAAAGCAGACAAAGGTGACGAGCGCCGAACATTTTGGTTTTTTCTACCGGGGCTTGTGTAGGCTTCGGATCCACAAGGCTCGTATGGAGCGCAATGCCCGAGCACAATCCAAATCTGCTTGAGCTCGGGCTCTACGCCTTTTGGCATGAAGATTTTAAAGATGAGATTCTGGATTCTCCCGCTCGTATGGCAGCCGTGTTAAACATGTTGAGGGACAACGGAGTCTGTATGACTGCAACTGAACAGCCAAATATGAGATTCGCCGTGGGCGAACGGATTGCCAAACGTACGTGTTCGGCCGGGATGTCCCTACCTAATAAGAAAGGCGTTGTTACAGGGTATAAGAAGACGTTAAGGAGGGACGGAAAACCGCAATGGCGCTACATCGTCAAGCTGGATAACGGTAAAATGGAGGAGTGGGTGCCGGGCATGGTATATGCCTGCGATGACCCGAAAGCTGATCGAGTCGCATTTGTATGACGGAAAAGTGGGATCGCAGGTTTCTAGACCTAGCAAAACACATCAGTGATTGGAGCCTCGATCCCTCCACAAAGGTCGGGGCTGTCGCAGTTAAAGATCGACGTGTTTTAGCGACCGGATACAACGGGCTACCTCGGGGTATTGCTGATTTACCTGGACGGCTTAATAACCGGGACGAAAAGTATTTGCGCACAGTTTACGCTGAGGCGAATATTGTTGCGCAAGCTGCTCGGTTTGGTATCGATATGTCCGGGTCTACGGTTTACGTCTGGCCTTTTTTGCCGTGCTGTAATTGCACCACGCTGATGATTCAGGCGGGTGTTAGGCGTATTGTCGTACCTGAGCTGCCAATACCGGATCGCTGGCAAGCCAATTTCAATCTGTCAGTCGACATGCTGCGCGAAGCCGGCGTGGATCTTATGCAGCTTCCCGTCGAAGAGCAATAAACATGTTGTCGTAGCCCTTGATGTTGCCTACTTGGTAGGGCAGGGCGTTCATCAGATATTTAAAAAGCTCAGAGCGCTTTTGGTTGTGGGCGCCTGGCCCGTTGGACTCAAATAAGATTGGCGGGAAATCGCATCGTTTTAAGGTTTCGCGTGCACCTTGGATTGCTTCGAGTTCTGCGCCTTCGACATCTAGTTTGATCAAGCCCACGTCGGACCACTCGAAGTTGTCGATATGGATGGTCTCGACGATTTCTTTTGATTTGATTTGGGCTTCGTCGGGCTTGATGACCGAAGAACCGCCGCCATCATCACTGACGATGTATAGCGTTGTGTCACCGTATGTGTACTCGTGATTAGTCAGGGCAAAGTTGTGCGGGGTTATATTAGTTTTTTCGTTTAGGAAGATGTTGCCGCACAGCTGGAAGTAGGTACGACGCTGAGCTTCGAACGCTTCCACGGAGGCGAAGTGGTCAGCAAGTAGAATGCTGTATGCGCCCATATGGGCACCGCCGTCGATAAAGCGTTTGGTGTTGTCGGCGAGTTGCTTGCAGAATTCAATTAGGGGACGCTCAGGGATTCCGACATGGAACATTTGGCAAAAACTTGAGTCGTCATTGTTCATGAGGAATGCGGGGTTTGGGACCGGGAGGATGAGCTTTTTGTCGGGACCCCAGAGGTGCTTTGTCATGGGAGTGTTATTTGTGTTAGTAAGATAGCATAGTTAGTCGGTGTTGGTTTGGTTTATAATTGAGGGAAAAGGTTTAAGGCGCAGTGGCTTCTCAGAATTTTGTTACGCGTCCTGGTTCGCAGTTTGTTCAGAGCGGCACGGGTGCCGTAGAGCGCACCGTCGAATCAAAGCTGCAAGATGTGGTGAGTGTTAAAGACTTTGGGGCTGTTGGGGATGGCGTAGCTAATGACACGGCTGCTATTCAGGCTGCTATTACTTACGCCAAGACATTAACGCGTCCTAGATTGGTTTTAAACGCAGGGTCTTACCTTACGTCGTCAACACTTACCTTTGACTTGCCCAACTATTCGACCATCGAATTTATTGGCGATATTGTCACAGCAACTGGAAACCCGGCAGTTAGAATAGGGAGTACATCTACAAATTATTTTGGCTACCGTGTAACTGGCCTCAAAGTACGCCGCACGAACAACGACACTTCTAGCGGTTCAGTGGGTGTTCAGATTCGCAACTTAGTTGCGTCATACATCGATATTCGACAGGTCACTGGATTCCAAGATGGTGTACTCTGCTTTGCAGACCAAGGTAACGGTGGCGTCAGTTACAACGAGATTCACCTTGGATTTTTACACGACAACCGATACAATCTACATTTGCAGGCCTCTGGTGTCGGGTATGTAAACGAAAACCTATTTTTTGGGGGAACTTACAACCACAGCAGCTTATATCCAGCAGTATCTACAGTCAACATCTGGATCGACTACGCGACTTATCGCAACAACAACAATCGCTTCTACGCACCATCATTGGAGGATAACTCCACGTTGGGTGTCGCAGCCATTATTAATGGCGATAACAATCTGATTTTCCACCCTCGCATTGAACGTCCAGTTAGTCAAAGTACTTACCAAATCCAGTTCACTGCAAACTCATCTGAAAACCAGATCATTGGCGCTGGATTTGTAATCTTGCCGACTAACATTAGCGATTTAGGATCTGGCAACTGCTACGAAACCAGACAAGGTGTATTGATTCAGAAGCAAGCTCTTACTGGAAATGGAAACGGTGTCCTACGGTTGCGAAGCACAGCCTCATCTGCCGCAAGAACCTTAGCGTGTGAAGATAGCGGCGGAACAGCAAGGGCATACATACAAGGAGACGGATTTATCTTCTCAAATGACCGTGGATATTTTCAAAACGGTGTACGTTTTTCAACCACTAGCGGAACGTTTAATGATTTTGGAATCTACGTAGGATCAGGCAGCCCAGAAGGAGTTGTAACTGCCGATCCAGGATCGTTGTACCTAAACAAATCTGGGGGTACTGGAACGTCTCTGTACGTCAAGCAATCTGGCGGCAGTAATACTGGCTGGGTGGCTAAATGATTTGACAACCGCCTTAGTGGTCAAATCTAAGCCCACAACCAAGGTGCTCCACGTCCCAGGGGGGGCCCGAAGAAGACGTATTAGATCTTACCTGTTGAACCTTTAATAATACTTACCTTTATTAAAACAATGCTTACTATCCTTGGGGTCAAGGTTTCTCACGAGACCTTGGCCTTTTTTTTCTTTGTTCATTGCTTCTGAGTACCTCGGTCTAACTAAGAAGCGCCGCTCCAACAGCGTTACTCAAGCCATCTCTATGGCTGCTGCTTACTTTAGTAAGACTCGCACTGAAGACGACGCAGTACGTCGTTTTTCAAAAATTAAATTTTAACTGCTAATATACCGGTAGCTTTTAAAGTTTTATGTTTCCGATTATTAGCACAGCTGTTGTAAACTCACCTCATTGGGTTTATAGACTGTTTTATAGCATAGACTACCCTGTAGACACCTTCGTTGTCTTCAATAACAACGGACGTGATGAGATCACCGAGGAGCTTGATGCCTTAAAAAAAATCCCGCACAAATACGTCAAAAACGTCAAGGTTTGTCACCTGCCCGCCAACATCGGCTGCTCGGGCTATTGGAACCTGACGATCAAGTGCTTTATGAATGCGCCGTATTGGCTCATTGTAAACCATGACGTCATGTTCACTCCAGGTTTTCTCAAAGCAATGCACGAGAAAGCCCAAGATCCCGAAGTCGGCGTGGTACATGGAGATAACGGCGCCTGGGACGTATTCCTGCTGAAAGACTGGGCAGTCCAGAAATACGGTCTGTTTGACGAAAACCTGTACCCCGCCTATTGCGAAGATATTGACTGGGGTATGCGGTTCCAACACGACGAAGATTTCAAGCGCGTCATGTCAATCGGTGTGCCCTATTACCACGGGGGATTGACTGGCTCTTACGCTGACGGATCCCAAACTTGGCGTTCCGAACCTGAGCTCGCCAATAAAATCCACATGGCTCACGAACTCAACAAAACGTACATGCACGCCAAATGGTCCGAGGCGTGGCAGGGACACGTTGAAGGCAAACCTTATAAAAACCCGTTTAACAACCCAGCGTTCCCGCCCTGTCTAACCACGTACAACCTGGAATTCGTGCGAGCTAAAAATTTAGGTTTCTAGCTTGATAGGATACAGCTATTAGTTAAATAGCGGCTGTGCCCTTTTACAGTTCTCGTCCGTCAGAGCGGCGCTTAGTTAACCGGTTAGACGAGATCCTGACCGAGCGCGGGATTTCGTCTTTTCGACTCAGCAAGTTAGCTGACTTGTCGCCGACAACGACGCGCAACATTTGTTCGGACGAGTTCTACATTCCGAGTCCAGAAGTGCTGGAGAAAATCTGCATCGTACTGGAGGTACAACCCGGCGAAATCTTGAAGCTTCGTACTAAAATGGAACTAGAAGACGTAGCCGTTAGTTCATGTTCTCTGACTCCGATTACGAATTAGCGGCTCGCGTCCTGGGTTTACCTGTTCCCCGGACCCCGGCTGAGCGTGCTGCTGCGACTCCTATGGTCGCCACGGTGCTCAAGAATTACTACCGTGCTGCGCCTCCGATGCCTGGTATGGAAGGCAACGGCATGATGACACAGCCGACTCGGTCGCTTAATGCTTATCCTGATACGTCTCAACCTGAGATGAAGGTGCAACTGGAGCGACGTCTCCAGGCTGGCGTCATTGACGAAGCTGCCGCAGAAGAAATCGAAGAGCTTGTTTCGGCGATTCTACAAGACCCTTCGTTGATCGACGTGTTCCTCTCGTATATCCAAAATCTGACCCAACAGGGTGACGAAGGCGCAGAGTATCTGAGTCGTCAGCGTCCGGCCGAATTTGATCTGCCTAACTACGGCGGTCAGTATTCGATGCTGAACGCCCCGGCGTCTAACAACATTCCGCCCAGCGCGGCATTCCAGAATCTCGGCTAATGACTCTAAGAGAACAACAACTTAGGGAACGGGATGTTCGCCGTGACGCACCGGCACTAGATCCTGGTGCGTTTTTAAAAATGTATATAGCTTCTACATTTCCTCAGACAGCTGCGTTACCTTCGCCGGAACAATCGCAGAATCTGGTTGCTACTAATAACCCGGAAGATCAAGTAAAATCAAATAAGAAAATGGCTCTTTCGGGCACTCAATATGACAATCCGGGAGGTCAGTAACTAATGGTTGCCGCAGCTGCACCCGCCGCAGGTGGGTTAGTCCAGTTAGTCACGCAGCTGACCGCTGCCGGCGTGGCTCCTGCCGTTATCCAGAGTGTTTTACAGTCTCAGACTGCAGGTCCGGATTTATCTGCCGGTTCCACTCCTCCTGGATTTAACCGGCAGAATATCGTCGCACCTTTGTTAAGCTCGGCGGCTGGTGCGGCACTTCCGGATTTAGTTGCTGCGTTTCGCGGCAAGCTTCCTGAGACTTCTGACGCCCCCGGTTCTAAGGCCATTCTTAGCGAGGATCTGATTCCTCGTCTGATTGAACAGGAACGAGCTCGTCAGCGTTTTGGTCGGTTCTTTGGTCTTGACGCTGGTCCGTCGGCCGAGGATGTTTATGGTCAGATTCGGGCCGGACGCAGCGCTGAACTTGAAGAGCTCGGTGCTCGTGAGCGTGCTCTTAAAGCTTTAGAGGGGCAGATCAGTGCTGCTATCCGGCAGATGGAACTGGGTGCCGACCTCAAGCGAGCTGAGCTAGAAGTTGGCGGTGGGATTAAACGGCAAGAACTTTCCACGCTCGGCGACATTCAGCGGCAGCGAGTACAGTCCGGGTACTCGACAGCACAAGGTTTGTTAAATACTGCTATTCAAAATCTGACTGCTCCGCAGAACCTCGCTCAGAGTTCTGTGCTGCAGCAACTCGCCACCCAGGTGCCCTGACATGGCTGACACTTTTTTTGAGCCTTCAAGCTGGACTAGAGAGACCGGTCAGCTCGCCATTCTGGAAGGCAAACCCGTTTTGTGGGCCGGCCCTTATTACGGGTGGCAGAGTCCCGAAAGTTACTACTCTACGGTTACTCCAAAGTACTTTGAAGGCAAGACCGGAGCGAAAACGCCGGCTGAACTCTATGCCAAAGCTTCATATCTAGAGGGTTTCGATCCTGACGAAAATCGTCCGGCTGCTAAACCGCCCGCAAAAGCACCTGCAACATCTGCAACACCTGCCGGTGAAACTGGAACTATAACTCCTGGAACTGCGCCTCCGGCACCTACTCTTCCGCCTCCGCCTTCGACTACACTGCCTCCGACCACGGCTCCGTATTCGGGGACTACGATTCCGCAGCAGCAGGACAAGACTGTTGAGGACCTCGTTAACTATTTAAAGGAACTTGGCGATCCCGAGCGGCTTCGTCAGGTTGAAGAGATGCGGCTTCAGAATCTTCTGAAGTCTCAGATTGTAACTTCTGAGTTAACTCGTCAGGGCGAACGGGCTCGTTACGCACGCGATATTGAGAAAGCAAACATCGACGCGTGGAAAGAGCGGCAGATTGCGATGTACAACGCTAACGCAGCTATGGCCACTGGTCTCGGAGCGGCGACTGTCGCAGCCTTTGCACCGCCTAGTGCGTCTGCATTGAGTTCTACGCTTTCGGCTGCTATGCAGCCTTTTAGTAACATTGGTGTAAGGAAGGGCTAATCTAATGTCACTTTTTGGGATTGCTCCTGGTTTTGGGGCCAGTACATTAGCCAATTTGACGGGCACCGGTGCGTTAGCCGGCGGCGGTGCAGCAGGAGGAGCAGCCGCTGGGGCCGGAGCTTTGGCCGGTCTCGGTCCTTTTATGCTCGCCGGCGCGGGACTTAATTTCTTAGGTAGCGCTATTGGCGGAAATTCGCAAGCACAAGCCCAAGCCGCACAAACCGAACTTCAGGGTCTGTATACAAAATTAGCTCCAATTAATACGCGTCTTACTTACGCGGGTCAGGAGTTAATGGCAAATTTAGCCCCTTATTTGGGTGCTGAAGCCGCACAGACTAATCTTATCGGTCAGTCTGTTTACGACATGTTTACCGGGGCTCGCTCTAAAGAGTCTCAAATGGCGGGTGCTTTAACCGGTCCCATGATGAAATTCGCCGAGGAGGCGATCGGGCAGCAGGGATTGGCGGCTAAAGGACGCACCGCTTTAGAACTTCTTGGCGGTGAAACTCAAGCTGATTTAGCTAAGAAGGGCGCAGACGTTCTGGGTCTGCAATACACTAATTTAGCTAAAGGTATTACGGACGTAGGGACTAGCGCCGCTAATACCCGTAACGCACAGGTTCTTGCGCAGACGCAAGCCAACTTAGATATCGGTAAGAACCTTGCGCTCCTTAAAGGTCAGGGTGAGAAAGAACTAGCAATGCGTCGTGAGGCTCGGGGTGCTGCTCTTGGCGCCGGAGGCTTTGCGTGATTAAATCGACAATCGGGGATTCAACCACGGTTGCCGCGTGGTTAGCTTCTCTTGACGCGTCGAACAAAGATGCGTTTATTCATTACGCCAAGAACGCCACCAGCGATATTGAGGCATATCTGTATGCCAGGTTTTTGCGTCCTGGTTACACCGGTAGCATCGCGGACCTGACGGCGTGGATTCAGGAGAAATTTCCCAAAGAAGATCTCCGTAAAGTATTACTCCGTGAGATTGATGACTTACAAATTGACATCAGAAATGTACGGGACATGGTACAAAATCAAATGCTCGACCCTGCATCAGCGGCGACAAAAATTTCAGCGGTTCAGAAAGAACTTCGTAGCCATATTCAAGCTGTACGATCTATTGCAGATGGTTTAGACCGGCGTGGCTTGATCCTTGCCGGCGCCGATCGTACTATTCGCGAATTGATCAACACCCTCGATGGGCAGCCTGGTCTCCAACAATTAGTTGACGAGGCTGCCGTCTTAGTTTGGACAACTATCGAGAACGAGGAGAAAGCCTAACCAACCTTGCGCATTCGGCGCATGATGTGTTCTAGCTTTGTTCTGAAAATTCCCATAAAAGCATCATTGACGCCTAGCGACATCACGAGTTCGTCTCCCTCCAGCAGAGCCCCGAACGGCAAAATTACCGCAGGTTGATTCGACACTGGATTGCCGAAGGTGTCTGTCCACTCGATTACTCGGTCATTCAAGGAGCCCGTAAATAAGGGTTCCTCGGTCATGTAGGTCAGTTGAGTGAAGTCTTTATTCACTAAGTAAGCACCGACGTGGTAGATGAGGTAAGGCTTACCGTCTGGTGTGCACGTCATGTGCTTCCAGTGATAAAAAACTAGATAGCAATACCCAAGGTCAATAGGTGCTGTCGAATTAAAAGTAGGGCACCCTTGCGTAGCTTTATCGAGCGCTGTTGTGTCGAGCTTGATTGATTTACCTGACTCTCGCTCAACAACCAAAGGCCGCGTGGAGTACAGACAGTTCAACTCGTCGTTCGCACTAAAGAACGCCCAGTTTTTTTCAGCCGCTCCGACAGTAAGATTCTTACCGATCGGAGGTATTGCAGCGCTGACTGCGTCGAATTGTTCATTTAACCAGCAGACGATGACTTTTGGCTGCGAGAACAGTTTTTTCGGATTGGAATCGTACTTACTGGCGTACGTCGAAGCTACGAATTGTACGTACAGATTTTCGTCGGGACCCACAAATAGACGCGGATCTTCGTAACTAAGCCGGTGTTTTTTGGGGCGGAGTTTTTTGGTGCCAATGATCGAGGCATCATCCGGCCCCAACATCCCGAAATACAGCTCGTTGGGTTGCCCGTTCAAATAAAAGTACTTGTTGTCGTACCTAAAACCAAAAGCTTCGGGCTGAGATCGCCACGCGATGTACAGCGAATCGTTGAATCGGACGATTGACGGGCTGAAATTAGCGACGTGACCTTTCGGCAGACCTTTAACAATTCGAGTGAATTTTCCGCCGAGAGCTTCTGCCTGCTCGTAGACCGTCGGAATGCCGTCACCCGTTGACTTAGTCGGATGGACTACGTCGCTATATAAATGGTAATACCGAGTTTGAGACTGCATGATTAAACCCCCAGATCTTTGATGGCGGCGCTGAACCCAGCACCAATAGATTCCCAGCGATACTCCGGACGCTGAGTGACGTTGTAGCACGCCTCAGCCACTTCGTTGTATGTATGTAAATCGTGGTACAAATCGTCCAGGATCCGAGCCGCTTGCGTCACGTTGATCAGACCGCGTTCGACACCAAGATCTTTATCCACAACCCATGTGGAAATGGGGATAAGTTCGGCCGCATCCTTCCAGATGTCTTGGCACGCCGTGTGGTGCGGAACAACCTGCGGTTTTTTACAGCCCGCATGTTCGAAACTAACAAGACCCCAGCCTTCTCCATCGGATGTATTAATACCGACGTCGCAGGCGTTATAAATTGTATTGAGCAATTCGTCCGGCGGTGCGCTCAGGTAGTTGATGTTTGCCGAAGTCAAAATCAGTCGATTGGCGTCATCCAGACCACGGCGCTGCATCTCGTGTTTAAAGAGTGGCAGAATATCCCAGCCCATGTCTTTCGTACTCATGTGCAGGTACAGCATGGTGTCGGGTTTGTTGACCGCAAACTCGGCGAACGTCTTGATCGTCAGGTCAATGCGTTTACGCGGTTGATTTCTGTTCGCATTAAGAACGACGAATTTATCTTCGGGGATACCGATCCGCTTGCGGGCTTCAGCTTTGTCCATCGGGTAGAACCGACCTGTGTCAACCCCGTGGGGGAGCACAGCCAGTCGCGGAGCATCTGCGCCGCACTTCATGACACGCTCGGCAGAGGGAACAGTGAAGGTGACTGCTAGATCCCAGTGCTTGATATGACGCAGCATGTCGGGGAAGTAGCTCTCGCTATCCACCGGGAAGTACGCGATGAATTTAAAGCCGATCTGATCTTTCAGGAACTGACAACGCTCCCAAAACTGATTTACAACCCAGATGTCGTTCAGGCAGATAACTACGTCTGGTTTTTCTTTTTCGATGACCTCCGGAATTCTGCCGATACCGAATCGATCGCCTGAACCTGCAGGGCAGGCTGGATATACCTTGTATGGCTTATCGTGTGGATCACCCGTGTGGTTGATCCCCATCACCACGACTTCATGTTCGTTCTTAAGAACATCTAGTACGCTGTGTGTTACTCTTGCAAAGCCTGTATTACTACAAGCATCGCCATACCAAAGGATTTTCGACATGCAAACTCGGCGAATCGAGTACAATCACTATAACAGCGCTATCAGTTTATCAACATGCCTAGTAGGGAGAGTTTTGCCTACCGCCGTGGCGCCCAACTACGTGCACTTAAAGCGATTGAAGCCACTGGCGCGAATTCAATCGAAACTATTTACACTAAAGCAGCCGAAGACTTTCATACTTTTTGTACTATTCTGGACAAGCCTCCGGCGCCTCATATGCTGGAATGGCATCAGCATTTGATTACTAATGAAAGTAATAAGTACCTTTTAGACATCGCGGGACTAAATCTTGATATTTTGGCTCCCAGGGGACCTCTTCACCCTGATACAGAGGTAGCCACTCCAAACGGTTGGAGAAAGCTAAAGGATATTGTCAAAGGAGATACTGTGTACGGAGATGACGGCCTTCCTACAACAGTTTTAGATACTCCCTCGTACCCAGAAGTCCCTGTCTATAAGGTTACTTTCTCAGACGGAACTTCTATGATCTGTGACGATTCGCATCGGTTTGACGTGCGTCGAATGGGTACGGATAAGAAAGGAGTTTACAGGACGGTTACTCTGCAAGAGATTCGCGAGCTGGTCACCACAGGGATTCAAGGTAACTGGCGTACAGGCGTCAAACGAACAGTCAGAAAAGCGCTGCCCGGCGAAACCCCGTGGCTAGATACGAGAGGGCATAGTAGGTATCAAGTGCCCATGACTGCTCCTGTTCAATACCCCACGCTTGATCTACCGTTGCATCCCTATATCGTAGGGATTTTGCTCGGGGACGGAGGCTTAACAGACCTTACTTCGATAAATATAACTACAGCAGATAGGGATATTGCCGAATTTATTAACACGATGTTACCTGAAGGACATGTTCTGGTAGAGCGTTCTTACGAAAGTCGGAAATATTCGTATCAAATTCAGCTTGCTGAAGGACCTACACAAAAAGTTATCGACGGGCGTCGGGGAGGGTTTAAAAAGTACGTATCTCTAGTTCTTGATCAGCTGGGGATGCGAGGAAAGGGAGCCTTAGAAAAAAGTATCCCCGAGCTATATCTGCGTGGGTCTATTGAACAGCGCGAATGGCTTTTGCGAGGACTGCTTGATTCGGATGGTCAGAGAAGTAATCACGGACAAGAACTTTCTGGACGAGGCGGTTTGGGTTTTGGCAGTTCGAGTCTTGCTTTGATTCGTGGTATGGAAGAGCTTGTTCGTTCTTTAGGAGGCTTAACTAGATTTACAAAACCGTATTATCCTCACTATTACAAGGATAACTTAAAAATTGTTAGTAAGCACCTGGCGTACAGATTGAGCATTAGTCTTCCAGAAGGCATCAAGCCTTTTTATTGCAAGAGAAAAAGAGATATGTACTTAGGTCCCGTTTCTTCGCGTTCTAATCGCGGCTGTGTACGGTCTATTGTCGATATTGAGTTTGTTGGTACTAGCGACGTTAAGTGTTTAACTGTAAGTAATGAGCAAGAAAGATTTTTGATTAAAGACTATGTTGTTAGCAAAAATTCAGCTAAATCTACGGTGTTGAATATGTTTACGGCGTGGTGTATAGGACGTCATACTACTGCAAAAAGACCTTTGCAGATTATCTACGTGAGTTACAACATTGCTACAGCTATCCCTAAATCACGGATTATTCGACAGATCGTTGACTCATCAGAATTTCGTAAAATTTTTCCGACATGTCGACTCAAGCCGGGGATGCAATCAGATATCGGCTGGTCGATTGATTATGACTATGCCGGTATTCCTCGATTAGGTGATGAAGAATTTACTCTAAGGGCAGCAGGACTACGCGGTAGTATTACGTCTAAACGAGCTCATTTAGTGTTAATCGATGACCCTATAAAAAGTTCAGCTGATATCAAGAATCCTACGATTCGTGAGGAGATGAATAATAACTGGAGTAGTGTTATTGCTCCTATTGTGTTTGAGGGCGGTCGATCTATTTGCTTAGGTACGCGATTCCATCCGCTCGACATCCACAAGACGATGTTCGTTCCGGAGAAAGGGTGGAAGCAAGTAACTCAAGAGGCACTTACGTACGACGATAAGGGTCAGCCCAAGAGTTACTGGCAGACTCAATGGTCTATTGACTACCTATTGCAGCAGAAAGAACTTGATCCCGTTGCTTTCTGTTTCCAGTATCAGCAGCAGCCTGTGGCCACGAGCGACCTTGTCGTTTCCCCGGATCTGTTGATTAAAGGTGACGTAGCGACTGAATTTGATAGTTTGGCTCTTGGCATCGACCTTTCAGCAAGCAAAAATGAGACTTCGGACTACACAGCTTTTGTTTTAGGGGGCCGATTAAAAGATAAGTATTATATCGTTGATGCGCATCAGTGTCGTTCTATAGGAAACCTTGAAAAAATAGACCTTCTATGCGACATGTTGCTTGAGTGGGGCATCCTAACTAAGTACAACGGCGAGTACCAGCCGACGTATTCCACCGTGACGCTTGTTGTTGAATCCGTGGCATATCAGGCAAGCCTTGCTGCGGATCTCCGGCGGGTTCTTCTAAACGAAAGGGGCCTTAGTAACCTTCATATTCACGAAGTCAAAGGGTTTAGGGGCGACAAGATTGCTCGTTTTAGAGGCACGCTCGGTCTTTTGGAGAATCAGAAAGTCGTCTTTAACAAATATCGCAAGTTCGATGCGCTCTTCGATCAGCTGATTAACGTAGGTGCTACCGCGCATGACGATTTATTGGACGCATACACTTGGTTAATCACTTTCTTGCAACGTAGAGGTAGTTTTTCAGTTGAGTATTGACATGACTTCCGATAAAACTCTTTGGGTCGCGATTGCGGCGCACAATCCGCTGGCTCGGGTCGAGAAGCTGCTCAAAGTTTTGAAGCTTTATACAGAGTACGACCTTAAAGTTTCTGTATTTATCTACATAAATAATGAAGCTCAGGATGATGCGAATCAATTAGCTAACTTACTGCGACCTTTCCGGGAGCAATTGGAATTAAATATCGTTATCGCCGGCTCCAGTTATGAGGGCTGGGGCTTGACGTGGGCGCATAAAAACGATCTTGTGCTGGCTTGTATGAACTACAAGTACGATTATTACATTTATCAAGAAAATGACATGTTGATTACTTGGGAACACTTTAAGTATTGGATGCGTTGGAAGCCTCGACTGGCTGAATACGGGTTGGAACCTGGATTTATTCGGTATGAAGTCTTCGAAGGGGAGAAAATACCGTTTGATAACCACTATCGGTACTTTTTAACCAAGCGAACTCCCAATGTTTGGTCAGAACGAGGCTTTGACGTAAAGAAATTGCTCGTTATCGACCACGAAATCAAGTTTTTTGCCCAAATTGCAAGTCCTTATTACGCTGCGATGATTTTGGATAGTTTTGACGCAGTCAAATACGTGAAAAGTGGCAGTATGGACCCGGCGAAGAGCGTTGAAATCGTAAGTTTTCGAAATTGGCCCCTTGCCGATCGGAGTTCTATGGGTTTAGCGTTTGAGGACGTCCCTTTTGGCTATGAACACCGTCGCTGCATCCCGGTGATTGAAGAAAACGGTGTTTATAAACCGCATCCTTGTTGTTTGTTAGCCCACGATGACACCAAGTACTCGATAGAACTGGCTAAGACGCAGCCAGAGCTCATAACTTGCGATAAAATGCTTCAGATCTGATTTTTTATGGACAACGTCAATCATCCTACGCACTATACGTCAGGTGCTATTGAGTGCATCGATGCTTTGAAGGCTCAACTAGGTCCTGAAGGGTTTAGGGACTACTGCCACGGCAATATCGCTAAATACGTCTGGCGGTACAAGTTTAAAAACGGCGTGGAGGACCTAAAAAAAGCGGCTTGGTATCTTCAGTGCTTGATCGGTGAGTTAGAATCAAACAAAGAGAATCATTAAGTAGTGGACGTAAGGGCTTTCGGTTCTGTTTACGGTCAAACGGCAGCTCTGCCGTATTCCAGTGGATTTGGACATGTTCCTAGCAGTGGCCTAATTAATTTTCCTTCATGCCGTGCTGTTTTTATCGAAGCAGATGCTGCCGCCGCTAAAACTTACTTGACTGTCGAGCTTGCTGACGCTCCCGGTCAAAAAGCTACGGCTAGTAATCTTTCAGGGAATCAGCTTATTCCTATTTCTTGTACAGCTATTATCAGCGGTAACGCCCCTGGTGTTTTTGTGCTCTACTGATGGCCACTGATTACTCCAGCTTAATCTCTTTGCTTGGTGGAGACAAAAGTCTTCGCGAGAGCGCAGGTTTAGATGCGGATGATATCCTTAGTTCCTTGCGAAAGAAAGGTGCTGTTTCATCTGATTTTATGTCTGCTTTAAAATCTGATCTATTAGCTAAAGCACTCGTGGCACAGCAAATTGGAAGCATGTAGTAAACTGTAAATATGGCAGACCCTTTTCTCGAAGCCGGCGACTTTTTCACCAAGGCATTTAACGCCCAGGAGTTAGCGTCGCGTCGTCAACGCACTGCTCAACGAGCAGCAATGCGAAGTGACGACTATGAAAATCAAGTGAGCGAAGAAGCGCCTAATGCGCCTATTCCCCCTCAGTATGGTCCGTACGGCACTTACGAAGATGAGTTTTCGCCGACTGAAGACCCTACCGAGTCCATGAAGGCCGAACTGCTTCGAAAGGCCGCATCGAAGCGTGGCCCTCGAACCGGCATTCCTGTTTCTCCGGGTAACGGAACCCCAGTAGCCAGTGTCTGAAGTCGCAAAGAAAAAAGACCCTGCGAAATGGGCCGCCGCAAAAGCTAAAGCTCGCAAGCGCTTAGGTGGGCATTCAGCGCGGGCTATGCAGTTGGCTGTTAAGTACTACAAGGAAGCGGGCGGCAAATACGAAGGTAAAAAATCTAGTGAAAACAAGCTAAGTCGCTGGGGCAAAGAAGATTGGCAGACGCGTGAAGAATACGAAAAAAGCAAAAAATCCTAGTTATGGCTGATTTAGCGCGAGAAAAAGGTCGAACCGAGCGATATCTGCCTAAGTCCGCGTGGGCTTCAATGAGCGATGAAGAGCGCCGCGCCACGGATGAAAAAAAGAAACGTGCCACGGCTGGTAACAAACCTGTGAATACTCAAGTGCCCAATACTGAAAAAGCTAAAGAAGCTCGTCGTCGTGCTTCCGAGTACATTAAGAAAAAGAACAAAAGCTGATGGCCAAGATTCGTATTGCCGGAGAAGTGTTTGACGGGTACAACAAACCTCGTCGCGATTCTGGCGGCGGTAAGAAATTTGCGGTCGCTGCTAAAGAAGGGGATCAGGTACGTTTAGTACGTTTTGGTGACCCGAACATGCCGATCAAAAAACATATTCCTGAGCGACGCGCTAACTTCCGGGCCAGACATAACTGCGACAATCCCGGAAGCAAATTAAAAGCTCGCTACTGGGCGTGTCGGAGCTGGTGAGTGCTTTTTATAGCAAATCTTGCTAAGCTGTGCAGGCCCGTTTCGGCCTTCCATGCTCTTTGATTGTTTTCTCTATTTCAACGAAGCTGAGCTGCTCGAACTTCGCGTAGAAATTCTTAAAGATATTGTTGACGGCTTCATCATTACCGACGCCAACCGGACTTTTAAGGGCGACGAAAAACCGTTCACTTGTTTAGAGACGATTCGAAAACTCGGTCTGCCTGAAGATAAACTTCAGGTGCTGCACGTCGAACTGCCGCCGCCGGATATCGCTCCTAACCCTTGGGTCCGCGAATACGCTCAGCGCGACGCTCTTGCCGTGGGTATGCGGATGACGCCGCCGGATTCGGTCTTCTTCTTCTCTGATGTCGACGAGATTCCTAAGCCGTCTGCTCTTTTAGAAGCTGTAGAGCTCGCTAAAGAAGATCCTGCACGTTGTGTGCGTCTTTCTATGCCGATGATGTACGGGCGGGCAGATCTTCGTGTTATGAGCCCGGACGGGGATAAGACGAAACCCCCGACCAACTGGACCTGCGGGACCGTCGTTCTTCACGATCATCTAGATCAAACTCTTTCGGAGATTCGCCAAAACCCCAACGATCTTGTGGTAGGAGACTGTGATGCAGGATGGCATTTTAGTTGGATGGGAGGGCCTGATCGCCTTAAGCGCAAACTGACGTCTTTCTCGCACTGTTATGACGACATTCCAAATGCTCATGCTCCTGCATACAGCGAGGAGATGCTGAGCTATTTAGATAATTACAAAGCGGAGGCGGGCGGCACAGATCCGCTCGGTCGCAAAGATCATCTGCTGACCTCGTATCCTCATGATCTTTTACCGCCAGAATTGTTTAAACTAGAACGAGTGAAGGAGTACCTTCTTCCGGACTCCTGATAACGTCGTTTTTGTAAAATGCCTGCAGATCTTTTAAGCGTCCGGGGACGATTCAGTGAGATTCTGGAGGCAGCTCGGACTCAGGACCGCTCAAAGCAGTCCGCCACGATGGTGGTACTGAGTCATGTGCAGCAGATGACCCTTCTTATGATCAAGAAGGGTCTGTTTTTTTACTGTGAACAAGATACGTATAAAGCTCGTAGTAAGTTTCTAGATGATCTGATAAAACTTAATAAACTTGATATCCGTTTCCCGGCTATCGTTCGGAATTTTTTGATTGACGGTTCGGGTCTTTTCTATTTCAGGCCCGATCCCAAGCTGAAGTACCAAATTTACTTTTTTAACAAAAACCAGTATCGGGTTTACCACGATCTAAACGGAGAGATTGAAGAAGTCGTAATCCTTTATTCGTACAAAGTTAAAAACGGCAATTTAGGACTGCCTTCAAATACTTACGGGCAGAACAAGAGGTACGTCCGTATCTCAATTACGGCCGAGACGATCACAGAGTACGAAGCCGACACGGAGCTGAGTTTTGACTTAGAGCCAGGCTCTGTCATTACTCCGCGCAATAGTCGGCCAAATACGCTGGGGTTTATCCCCGCCGTGGAGGTTTTAAACAAGCCGAACGCCAGCGGTACCGAAGGCGAAGGTGAATTCGAGCCGTTCATGCAGCAGATCGTTCTGCATGATCAAATGATGCAGAATATCGCCAAGAACATTGAGTTCTTTGGTAATCCGACTCTGATCAGTTCGCGTCCGCGTAGTGATCTGGTGGAGGCGAGTGATACCGATCGTAACTTCCGTCCGACGATCAGCAGTCAAAGCGGATTTGGCGGTTTAGATTCTCCTTCCACGAGGGTCTCAGATCCGTTCGGATCGCAGTCTGGTATCGGGGGTCTTCGAGTTCCTCGAATTATTGCCAACGTAGAGCCGTCGGATCGGGTTGGTTACATGACTCCTGACCCCGTAAACGGGGACATGAATCGATATGCGTTGTTACTACGAGAAGAAATTCGAACCGCACTCGGCGGCGTTGACGAAATATCGATTAGCGCCGGTGCCACTGCGACGGAAATTAAGGGCCTTATGGGTCGTGCTCAAGCGACTGCTCTTCGTAAAAATAAGAGTTTTTTGAGCTACGGCTTCTGCCGACTGCTGGAAATGATTGTTTACCACCAGGAGCAGGTTTTCCGCGAGAGTTTTATTTCTGTCATGGGTTTGACTCCTCCCAAGGAGCCAAAAGAAGAAACTCCGGAAGCAGCGGAACGTTATCAAAAGAAGCTGGCTAAGTACGAGCAGGATGTAGATCTTGCTATTCAAACGGCCCTCTCTGAAAACAAAGTACCTGGTGGAGTTTTTGGTCTTCCGCCAGACGGAGATAGAGAAGTAACGTATCGATTCCAAGGCGATGTTTATGAAGACACCGCTTACGACATCAACCAGAAATCGATCGTTGTTCGAAATCTTCAGGAGCTAGGTGTTGACAGCGTGGAAGCGCTGCGTTACTTGTTCCCGGATAAAAGTGATTTAGAACGAGCGGAAATGTTGAAGGGTTTCCCCTTCAGAATGATTCAACAAACGCAAGCCGCACTACAAAATTTCCTGCTAACATTAAATCAGCTGATGCAGTCGCCGCACCCTCTTGCGCCGACCCAGCCCTTAGCGGCAGATCCGAGGTTAAATATAACGCCTCTCCTCTACCGCACATTCGATCACCTCGCGCAAGAACTAACTTACTCGGGCAGCTATGAGCCAAGCGATCCCAGCTTCGACCCCGAGCCCGGTCTCCCCGGCAGTAGCGGCGCCCCAGGCGGCCTTCTCCCCGGATATGGGCTCAACCGTCTACCCTCAGTGGGTGGCGCAAACCCCTACCCCGGCGGTAGCTTCGGCAACTACAGCCCAAGCGCCGTCGCCGGCACAACTGGCTACGGTCCCTTCTATCAACAGCCAGTCCAGCCAGTTTCCGTCAGCCTCCTCCCCGAGCAACCCATGGGAGGCAGCGCTGGGCAGCCTGGACCGGATCGTTTCCCGGCTCTCCCCGTCCCTCAGCCAGACAGCATCGTTAGCGCAGCCCCAGGTAGCGGCGCCGGATATTCAACAGAGCAATCTGGCTTTACAGGCCCAACAGCCCTGGGCTTACCAACCCCCTACGGTTCAGCCGACCTTATCCAACAGCGTCTATACGACCCCAATTTCCTCGCCGACTTCTACGGCGCAGGAGCCGCAGTTAAGCCAAGCAAGCGCCGCCGTAGTTAATCACTTCGGCCTCGAAGCGCCTGCGATCTTGAATCAGTACTCCACCACCCTGGAGGATGCGCTGATTCAACAGCATCAGACTCTGGAGCAAATCGCCACCCGTGGCATGGCTATGGAGCAGATTCTGACTGATCCTGATCATCTGGCTGACTACACCAACCGGTTCTTCACCGAGGTGTATCCCACCGATCTTCGCACTGACGAACAGATCGCTGCCGATAACGCTCGCACTGCTCTCCAACAGCAGTCCTATACACCCAACTACGATCAGGTGCCTGCTGTGCCTGCCGCTGCTACCGGCGGTCAGCGTACTCAAGACCCCAACGCGCAGTGGGAACAGTTTGGCCAGGTTATGAACCAAGCTCCTGATCAAGCTTGGCGTTACCTGAACAACATGTCTCCTGAGTCTCTGCGAGCCAAGCTGTTGTTCTTGGATCAAGCCTGAGGTAGAGTTAGTTCAACGGTGTAAAACACCGTTCGCATGGTGGACGAATCTTTTTACCCCCGTCTGGACAACGGGGGTTTTTTATTGAGTGCATTGTTAAAAACTATTTATTAAGTAGACTGTTAAAAACCATTTATTACGATGCCTTTTAAATCAGAGGCTCAAAGGCGTAAATTCTATGCCATGCAGGAGCGCGGTGAAATTTCTAAATCTAAGGTAGATGAGTACGAAAAGAAGACCAAAGGTGATCTTCCTGAGCGTGTGAAAAATCGCGAGGAAGCAAAGAAAAAAGCTGTAAAATACAAAAAGAACAAAGGTAAGTAATCCGTGCCCAACTCCATTGGTCGCCGCCGTGGCGGAGAGAATACCGAAGTCGAGCAGCTTAAAAAAGAACTCGAAGAGCTTAAAGCTAATTACGCTCGGGATATAACCTTAATCGGCAGCGATATTCGTGCTCTTGACAGTCGAATCCCTGCCGAAGCTCCGACCGATAACACCGCTGTCGAAGCTCCGACTGATAACACCCCTGCCGCTTAGAATTAAGGCAGCTCTGGCTGCTTTAAATGTATATATCGTATCGAAATTACAACTATGATTCTGGGCCTCATCAGGTACAGACCGGACCCTCTTATCAAGGTTATGTCGTAGTCAGTTCTGGTATTCAAGATACCGGAGCAGACGTAGGTAGGATTGTCGCTGGCTCACCTAGCTACAGCGGTACGTATTCGACCGCGTGGCGGCAAGTTCCTGCAGCGGTTTCTGGGTATTGGACTGACTACGAGAACATCGATTACGCACCGAGCGGTGTTCTAAGCTCGTACCAAGGTTACCGGCCCGTCACTGTTAATACGATTGCCGGTCGTAAAGTTCAGACTTTTACCGGACCGGATTATGGCGTCCGGGACGCAGGAAAATTTACGTACTTCGGAGGCTCTGCACCCGATTCTCAACTATATGATCCGTACAATACGCCAACTGGTAACACAGGGCAGCAAGGTATAACCGGCGGCGGCGTTACCCACGGGCGATATGAAGGAGGCATCCTTACCAATTCGCTAGGTCCGCTGGGAACTTCTAATCGATCTGAGTGGGTTTACAACCCGCCGGTGTACTGCAAAACGTATACACAGACGATCCGTACGGAAGAACCTGGGCTTATGTCCGTTCCTTTTAGATTCATGTATCGCGGCGGTGCGGCCAAATATGTTTCTAATTACGGCTCCATTTACTACCAACTGTCAGAGAGCGTACGTAATCTCAGCCGTAAATTAGGTTAACGCTAAAAACGAGACAAGGGTCTTTTAATCTATTGATTCTCTAGTTAGATTACGTATGTAGTTCTTCGGAGGTTGACGCTTTGTTCGTCGACAATGATTTTCCGAAGCTGCTCGGCGCAGAGCTCTACCGTCCGCACCCAGCGTATGTTGTAGAGATGGCTGCAGAGCCGGTTGTGGTGCATGACTTGGACCCATGGGTCTAGAGTCCCTTTAGGTGAAAGCCTTTAGGTTAAACTCCGTGAATTGCTGGAACGCCGGACCCGAAAGGGAGGCCAATCAGCAGCCAAGCCAATCAGAAATGGTTGGAAGGTTCAACGACTAACACTGCTCAAATGCTCTCTCGTAGCGATCGCTCCTTTTTAAAAGGGGTTTGTTTGGGTGACGGCCATTTACGGCAGGTGACTACTTACCCTAGTCTCCACATAGCCCATTCAAGAAAACAGTTTGAGTTCCTTCGCTGGAAAGTGGGGCGCTTAAACCGAATTCTGGGTATTAAACAGCCCATAAAGGATCGCGAGTCTGACTGCCAGACCGGAACTTTTCCTTCCTGTCAGTGGTGGTCTAATCAGAACGAGCTGTTAATACCTATTTATAGGGAACTGTATCCTCAAGGGAAGAAAGTTTTTACAGCTACTTTCCTAAGGGATATTGGTTTAGAGGGTCTTGCCGTTCTGTACATGGACGACGGGAACTTACACCTGCGAAAGCGTGGCCAATCTACGCGAACCGGGGAACCTTACATTAGGGAACGCATTGTAGAGCTGGCTTTATACGTCCCTTATGATACTGCTTTGACGGTATCAGATTGGATAGAAAGTCTTACAGGAGCTTCTTTAACTCCTCGCGTACCTTCAGCTAAAAAGAATCCAAATTTGTGGAATCTTCGTGCTAACGGAACAAACGCTAGGAATTTTGTAGAAGCACTTAAGCCTTATGGTTGTAAAGCTATGCAATACAAATTTGACCTCCGTTATGACACTCGAACTAATCGAGGAAAGTCAAAATGGAGCGAGGCTGACCGCAACAACTTTGTTGTAGAAGCCGATAAGGTGACACGAGTGCGGAGCACCCAAACAGAGGAAAATCCTGCTGTGGGTGAAGATATAGTCTACTCATCAACGCCCTTAAGTTGATGTTACGAGAGGATAAAGAGCCTCTCGGTGCTTATTAAAGCATTACAGGTAGCAAACAACCCGGCCAGACCGTTCAGCTTGATCGTTATCGCTTCTGGGGTAACCCCGGCAGCAAGGAATCCCGTGAGCGTACTGCAGAGCAGACCATCGGTACTGCTAACAGCCGCAACATTGTGAAGGACAAAGTGCTGGTGACTCTTAAGGAGTACACCGGTCCTGCTGATCCGTCCGATCCCACTCAGCCGAGCACCTTTAAGATTGCTCGGGAAACCCTGATCACTGCACAGCGCCTGCTGCTGGATACCGGTAACCTCACCGCTTTCCACCAGTCCATCGGTTCGCTGACTCTGCTCGACGACTATCGTCGTTGGCGTGACCGGGTGTTCATTAACGAACTCCTGAAAGCAGTTTCTAAGGGTCAAGCTTCCGACACCCAAGGTGGTTACTACTACCCTGGCGACCTTGCCGTCGGTTCGCTGACCTACTCCAACGCCGAACAAGCCAAGTTCGACGTTAAGGACGACCTGCTGCGCGTGGTGAAGAGCCTGCGTAAGCGTAACGTTCCTACTTATCAGGACGGTTTCTATCGCTGTGTTTGCGATCCTACCTTCCTGATGCACCTGCGTCAGAACAGCGACTTCCGTGAAGTGGCTCGTTATCCTGGCAACGGTCAGATCAACCCCCTCATGTCCGGTATGCAGCCCAACGCTGCTATCTACATGGGTCAGGGCTTTGGTCAAGCCAGCTTCGTGGCTGGTGAGCCCATCATGCCCACCGGTTTCGTGTTCGAAGGCGTTCGCTTCTTCGAATCGACCAACATGCCTTCTCAGAGTCAGACTGCTACCATCGGCGGTACCAGCGCTTCTTATGAGAGTGCAATCGGTATGTTCTTCGGTCCCCAGAGCGTGGGCGTCGGTATCGGCGGCAACAACGCTCAGGTGCTCCTGAACAACAACGACGACTTCAGCCGTTTCATCATGATGATTTGGAGCCTGTACGCAGGTTTCGAACTCCTGAACGCTGATTTCGCCACCGTGGCTTACTCCTTTAACGCTTGAGGAGGTAACTAACGATGGCAATCAACCCTAACCAGCTTCAAGTTGCCAAGATCTATCCTGGTAACTACACCAACGTTCTTCGTTACTGGCACGAAGAGAAGTCCGTTGTTTTCAACAACGAGAACGGAACCTCCGAAACTCTGACCAACCAGCCTATTGGCGGTCCTGTCGGCGTGGTGTTCCGTCCCGGCTGGATTGCCCAACAGGCAATCGGCTACGTGGACCTGTCTTACCAGGCCCTCGGTTCCGTTAATCAGCTTGAGTACTACGCTCAGCCCTACGGTTCTGGTCTGAACGGCTCTAACCAAGCCTTCAGCAGCGCCAATGTGATTATCCCCTCCCCGGATTATCACAAGGATGTGCGTGCAGACATCGCTAACGGTATTGCAGTGCCTTCGGGTGCTTATGTGTACCGTGCTTCTCTGCGTGTTGATGGCGGCGACGTGATCAGCAGCGGCGTGGGCGGCGGTAGCGCCACTCCTCAGCTCAGCCTGGTTCCTGCAGTGAGCCAAGGTCTGCGGAGCGACGGCACTGTGGTGTCCGGCCAATTCGGCGCCTCCGTGACCGGTTCCAACAGCCGGATCGAGAACGGCAGCAACGCTTCGGTGAACATCATCGACTCCAGCAAGCTGTCTGCTCTGAGTGCCGAGACTACTTGGAAGCTGTTCGCCACTCGCAACCTGGGCGGCGTTGCCGCTTCGGGTCTTGCTCTGGCTTCTGGCACCTTCGATCCTCGCGCCCAAGCTGGCAAACTGGCCGGCAACAACAAGGCTCTTGCAATTTGCGAAGTCTGCTGGATCGTGCCCGATGTCGCTCCTAAGCGCGACGATGTGGCCCTCCAGCCTGGCGGCGTGGTGGAATCTTCGGTGTTCACTTCGACCGTTCCTTCCTGATATACTCAGGTCGGCAAAGGGGACCCCTCCTCCGGGAGGGGTTTTTTATTGCCTTAACGCATCTGCATCATGCTTGAGGTCGGCAGGGGTACTTCGATTCCACGCAGGCGATTGCGGGCTTCCTGCATCAGCCGTTCTTTTTCCGCGTCGATCTGACCTTCAACAATTTGTTCTACCAACTGCTCGGTATACATGCTGGGGTTGATCGTGCGAGCTCGCGCATTTAAATTTCGAATTATTTCGTTTTTGCTGAGCCCTTCTTGCCCGAGCGCTTTCAGGATTCCTGGGTCCGTAGCTAACTGAGTCAGCTGAGGAATTGTTTCGGCTCCACCTAGTACAAGCGACGTGGCAACTTCTGCTGCTGTGTTTAGTCCAGCTGTTCTTTCTTTTTTTGGGGATTTTTTTGTAGACATTAGGAGTTCAAGGGGCAACCCAATGCCTACATCCGGAGCAACTGCGTATACAGCTCTTAAAGCTTTGCCTACGCCAGGTACTTGATTTGCAAATCTAAGTAAGTTAAAAGGGTTGGGCATGGTTCGTTACCTTTCCTCTATTCTAACTTTGTCCTATACTCTGCGAAAGTCGTATCTTTATGATGACTGCCACTGTTCCTCAAGACGTCACCTATACACCTAGTGGTGTTAAAGTAGATATCCTCAGTACTCATGATGACGGTGAGTACTTTATGGTTAAGTCTAAAACCACGGGTAAAGTCTTTTTTGCCCATAAAAATCAGATCGAGCAAAAGGAAGGAGATACAGATTCAGAACAGGGCGCAAAACCCGTTAAGTCGCGACGGGGTCGTCAGATTGTTAAGCCCCAAGTGCCTGCGCCAAGTCGTTTCAATCTGAACGGCGCTACCCCCGAGCTGCTGACGCAGATTCTTCCCGGCGTGGGCCTTAAGACCGCCAACGAGATCATCGAGCTCCGCATGTCCCTGCCGGGTGAGCGCTTTTCAAAACTGGAGCAGCTCCGCCAAATTAAACACATTAACTGGGATGAGATCCTCAGTGATGCGATCTACGTTGAATAATCCTTGGATTAAATAAATAAAGAGTACAATAGGTGTACTGTAGGCGTCGGTAGTTGTGGCCCAGTTTACACAACAAGAGCTAGAACAACTTCAAAGTTATTTAGCACAACAAGGCGTTGTTTTTCAGCCTGACACTACTGACGCCACCAAAAGACAAGTAGTTTACGCTGCTGTTAATCAGCTAACGCGTAATCCTGCCGCTGTATTTGGTTACAGGTTAGATGATTTTAACTTCAGTAGAGTATGCTATCACTTGGGTTACGCGATAGCTACTGTACCTGCTGGTGATTATGCCAGGTTATTAGAGGCTTGTAATAGTATATCTAGTGAATTTTACTACGATAAAATTATCCAGCAGATTGAGCGCTGTGAGGAAGCTGAGCGTTTAACAGAACTTGCAGCTGGTCGCGCCACGAACCGCCAAGAAACAATCCTTGGTGATGTTAACCGTTCAATCAACATTCAAGATAAAACTGAAGTAGCCAAAGTTTGGCGACAGAACTACCTGTACGAGACGGGTCGTTTGGCAGAAATGCTTTACGTCGCCAACTACAAAGACCCTGTGGCATCTCGTTACAGATTTGAACGTAGTGGCGCAGAATTTATCCAGGCTATTCCTGGCCCACCTGATGTGTCTCGTGCTGATCGTCTGTATTTCTACGCAGATTGGCGCTAATATAAACTCAGGCTAGGTCTTTAGGATGTCGTACAGCGCATACGAAAAAACCATCCGAGCGCTTGTTGAAGGCGGGCTCCGGATGATCAATAACATGATTCCGGATGCGCCGAGCCCTCGGCAAATTCGGCAAACGATACAACCTAGCTCTTCCGCTACTCCTTCCGCACCTACTGGTCCTGCTGTTCAACCGCGTCTAAACGTTCCTCCTGATCGATCCACCGGGAGATTTCAGCGGCAACTTCCCGGCCCCCGCGAAATTCCTGCAGAACAAATTCCTCGTCGCGCTGGATATCCCCAAGCCGATGTTCCTCGCGAAACTCTTCCGGCTCGTACTCCTGGTGTTGCTCCTGGGCAACGTTCTTTACCTGTAGGTCAAGATATCCCCGCGAGCACTACTGTCCGTCCCTATCCGATTTTAAGTTCCCCGCAAGCTCCTGAACCTGCCTTTGCTTACGGTAAAGAACTGATGCGTCGAGACCCTGAAGGGTATAACCGTATTCGTTCCATCGTCGAGACCACGGCCGCAGAGCGTGGCGTCAATGCTGACGACGTCATGGAAGCACTGTTGAGCACCGAGGGATTTGACTCTCCTCTGATCCGGCAGCTGGAAACAACTCCCACTCAATACATGAATCGGGGCGGTGATCTTACGCGTTCGGTTGGAGGCGGTATGGCTCCTCCTGCAGGCGGCGCCGGTTTATCTACTGGAGGTCAGGGCGGCGCTCTCGCACGCACGACAAGTTCTGCAGTTGAACCAGGTATTCAACCCGTAAATGTTTATGAAATTCTCGGACGTGGAGTAGCCCTGCCCGAGGGATCTCCTATTGCGACCCGAGCTAATGCTATGGGCGGAATCAATACCGTTGATCTAGGTCAGATTTTCTCGTCTCCTGCTGCCGCTGGGGCCGCCGCAGCTGGCGGGACTTCTGCTTCCTTGCGGATGCCTGTTGCACCTTTCGTCGGCGGTGGGATTTTAGGCGGTCTTGGTCTTGCTGCTTATATGTCCGGCCGTCAAGAGCAGCTCTCTACTCCGGGCGAGACTCAACTAGGCGCTCCCACAGCTACTCCTGAGTTCGGCGCTAATACTCCCTCTGTTACTGGTGCTCCTTTAACGGCTGCCCCTCAACCTATTGCTGGTAGCACCAACGCAATCCCAGGTACCGTCAACCCCAGTTCACTTAGCGCTCCTGCTGCGCCTTTTGCTCCTGGTCCGTCGGCTCCGATTGGCGGGCAAGCCCCGGCAGCTCCCGTCGGTAGCTCCATGGGGGCCGGGTCGGTACCGCAACTTATGGATTCGCGAGAATCCGAGTATCGTCAAGCAATTCAAAACGCAGCCCAGGGCCTCCGTCAAGATGCTTCTCAGTACCAGAACATTGGTGATTTTTACCGTGTTCAAGCGGCTTACGCTGGTGCTCCTGGCCGGTCGGAACAAATTATCGGCGCACTTAAAGGAATGGGCGCACCTGCTTCCGTCGGCATTGAAACCGAGGCAGCTTTAGAAACTTGGGCAAAAGCTAACCCCGAGCTTGCCTACCGTCTGCAACTTCAAATGCAGCGTCGCGGTCCTAATCAACAGATGCCCGTGGCGCAAGGCGCTGTTCTGGGTACTTCCATGGGCACTAACACCCCCAATAACGCCGCCGGGCAAGCGCGTGCTGCAGCGATGAATGCTGCTTTTAGTACTCAAGGAGCGGCGGATTTAAACGCCACGCTTGCTCCGCAGGCGTACCAGACCCTTGAAAAAATGCCCCTGTTCTGAGGATTGATCCATGGCGGACTACTTTTCTAATTCTGTACCCCTACGCGGGTATGACTTCGGTACCTCGATTGCCGGCGGATTTGAGTCGCCGGCATATAGCGTTAATGACTTCTCTTCCGTAGCCGAGGGGTTGGCGCCTTCCACCAGTCCCAGCCCCGCTAAACCTGGCGGATTAGATAGCCCCTTTAATAACGCGTGGATCGGCGGCAGTATTTTGCTTGAAGGACTCGGAAATATGATCCGAGGGATCCGAGGCATGGAGCCAGCTCCTCAAGGTATGGCTACCCGCATGATCTCTGACTACATTGCTAAGCAGCAAGACGAAGATCGGCTTAATAAGATTCTTGAGCGTATTGGCGGGTCTAAAGAAGATTCGTCTGCATTATTGGCGTCGGCATTAGTCAAGCCTGCGCCCCTTAAAACCGATAACCCTTTACGGGGTTTAGGCTGATAACCCCATCTAGCGCACACAATGGCCTCTACTAGCACCAACAAGCAACCTTGTCTTGTAGATCGTCCTTTTTTACGGGGCGCGCGTATCACCAACGCTACTACTACTTGTGATCCCACTAACCCCGCCCTGGGGGACTTGATCCAGTTAGTGCGCGTAGGCGATCTTCCGTCTGAAGATGGTGCTCTCGTTGAGGACATCACCATTGTCAGCAACGAAGATTACCCTGACAACAGTGGTATTCGTACGGCTGATATTGGTCTGTACGTCTACATGCCTAACCAGTCGGCTCCTTCCACGTCAGCTGCTCTGATGGTCGGACGCTTTGAAGTCGGACTGAGCGGTTCTACTTTTGGTTACCCGCTGGGTGTTCAGTTACCTGCTGTAATGGCGCCGGTTCCTCGCACTGGTGATACTAACCTGATCGCTCCTGTTCAAATCGGCAAGAACGAAGGTTTGTACCTCGAAAAGGGCTACATCCTGTGTGCCGGTTACATCGGCGTGGGTCCTGCCGGCGCTTCTGGTGTAGCTGCCTCCGGCGGCCTCAGTCCTTCGGGCATCACTATCTTGGCTCAAGGCGGATTCTATTGATCTGATATGTCACGTCGGAAAGGATCGGATAACTTTGGGTTTCGTCAGTTCAACGCGAACTCAGGTATCCGATCTGTTCCCGATATTTCCGGCGCTGAAAAACCGTCCGAATTAAGTCGACCGCAACCTTTTCATCGGCGTTTTAGACCCGCTGTAGGTACTAAAGATTTCAGTGTTCTAAGCGACTATAACTACGCTTCCCTCTGGACTAGATGGCGCCGTGGTTATGAGTTGTCTATGTATGCGCAGCAGGCATACGACGGTTTAGGGTACGGTTTTAAATACTACTTGGGTAACGATCCCGGTTCTGGTGTTTACGTTCCGGGGCTCAGTTTCTTATACCCAACAACGAGGACCGACTCCAAAATGTGGATGGTCGGAATTCGACCTAGAGATTCTTTTAACTTTAAAGACTACGGATACGCTATAGATTCGGTAACTAATTACGATCCACAGACTTACGCCGTAAAGCTCACATCTACTTTTGGTGCTCCTATATCCTTTTTTAAGGGCGAAGTTCTATCTAATAGATTTACAGCCGGCGGCGTAGACAAGCTTTTTGGGTTCAATAACTACACGGTCGTCGCCGTGGGCTTTAACGGCGTACCTAAAGATCCGGATTTTACGCCGACTTTCAACACTCTGTTTTTATCTCACTCTCCTCAAAACAGCTGGAGTGTTGTCGACGCTAACGCTATGACAGTACCTGCTTCAGGTCCTCCAGCCCCTGGCGAGTTTTTGACAACAGAGATGCGTTCACAGTGCAGCTGTCCTGATTTTTTGGGGCGCGAGTCTTTCGACTTGTATCAAAAGTCTCTGAAGATGCGCTATCCGTACACGGGTGTCTTCAATACTTCTCCCGGTTTCTATGACGCTGGTCCCGAGCAAACACCCCGCGTGGTGGACGCGCAGGATAATCCAGGTTACGCTCGTTCTTTTGGTTTTATTTATCTTAACCAGATATATAATATTCCTTCTTATCAGCAAGAATCTTACTCTGATCCAAACTTATTTTATTATCAACCTAAATGGTGTAAGCACATTTACGCCGCGATGTGGGATTTAAAGAATAAATACCAGCAGAGCGCCGCTACGACAATTTGGTTGCCGCAACCTAATGACGAGCCTATGAACGAATGGTATCGAGAAAAATTTGAAATGGATCTAAAAAAACAGACTGACTTTTACACCCGAGAGAAGAATTTGACATGGTGGAGTCGGTATGGTCCCTCGATTGAGGAAATGCCTAAACAGATGTTATATCCAGATACATATAACGTTGTAGCTAAGATACTAAACGTCGGTGAGCTGGGTTCGGCTGCGCCTTTAAACCCTGATAATATCGTTCTTGAGCCTGTTTCTGTATATGATCCCTATGCTCCGCAAGCTGTTGAGACTTTTGATGGAGGCACGTACCGAAACGGCGCTCCAGTTCTAACGCCTGTGAATATAATTGACGGCGGTACCTATGCTAACGGCACAGAGATTCCGCCCATCGGCATTTCGTTAAACGGAGGTACGTATTAATGACTTCTACTCCCTACATCATCCTGACGAATCGGTCGTCGCAAGCATCAGATAGACCAAATCCAAGTGCTGCCCAACAAGGTCGCCTTGCTATTTCTTATGGAGCTTCTGATCCTGGTGTTTACTTCCAAGATACAGCAGGAAGCATTCGTAAAGTTGGTCCTAATCATTACGCAACTACAGCGCCTAACGCAGCGCCCCTGGGATTAGCTGGTAATTCTGTAGGTGAAACTTGGGTTGATAGTAGTACAACTAAGTACTACATGAAAGTTTGGACTGGTGCAGCGTGGCAAACGATCGGTTCTGCCTACGCTGATGTTGCTGTTTTGGCTTCAGGCGCCGTTATTGCATCCGGATGTATTTTGGCATCAGGGTGCATTCTTGCTTCTGGCACTATTCTTGCGTCAGGTGCTATTCTCGCGTCAGGCTGCGTGGAAGCATCTGGCGCTTACTCAGCAATTCTTTCTTCGGGATGTATTGAAGCTTCGGGAGTCCCTGTGACTACTGGATTACCTGTCAGTTCACCTGAAGGTACTGTTATGTACCAAGCTGCAGCACCTTCTGGTTTATATATCTACGTCGGCGGTCAGTGGGTTCAGATTTAACCCCGAAGTGTGCTTTTGAGGAACCACGCGGCTTTGAAGGAGTCTTCTACCAACTGAGCCGCGTAGTTTTCTACATCGGGAGCTTTAACAACCCGAGCCATCTCGCCGAGATCTTTTGCTTGCATACCAAAATCTTCTAAATTTCTCAAATACGTGACTAACATGTCGCGAGTTTCGTAAGACTTACAGTGCTTAAAACCTTTATATGCGTTTAGCAAGCCTTTTTGGCACATCGGCATAAGTGTGTCCATAGTGCGGACAAACTCAGCTAATTTGTCGAAATGAACAACGTGAAGATCGTACTGTTTTTTTAAATATTTATGAATGGGTAAGAACAGCGGTCCTTCGACGTTCAGGTGAATAAGATGGGATTGTATGTATAACTGGTGCGCATATGACGACAGAGCCACCAGGTTCAGAAGAAGATCCTGAAGCTGGGGCTCTGGCTCAACCGAGACAATTCGCTCCTCAATTTCCGTGGGCATCAATTCCGATGCCGGAGTCGAAGCAAATGTCTCGGTGTACGTCATTGTCAAAAAGCCGCTGCTACTGCGGTTTCATCTGCGTCGTCTTCCACTTTAGCCGACGAATCAGCACCGTTCAGATAGCTCTGGAGAGCATCTTTGTTGATGCGATACAGAGACTTAGCGCCGGAAGGCTGCAGGTTTACATAGATGTCCTTGGGCCAGCCGCCAGGGTTATTGGATTCGGTCAGTGCAATGCGCTTGCGCACGAAGCCGCTGGAACAGTTGAGGAACTCTGCAGTCTCAGCAATCGTCAGGAGAGTCTTACCTTCAAACATCTGCCGTGTGAATGAGGATGGCTCAGTAATGATAACGAGGTTCTTGCGCTTTGTAAAGGTCGGGAGCCGGCCTTAACCTTGATTTTATAATGATTATAGAAAGCACTTAATCCCTTGAGACGTACGTTAATGATTCGGTGTAGGATAAGCAGAGAGTGGGTTCCGCCCGTGGCTACCGCAAATTTCGATGGAGGAATGCAAAATCTTCATTGCGGACTGACGCTGGAAGATGAATTTGTGCTAACCAGGATCCGAGCCAAAGCTAAATCTTTAAATAATCGAAGTGACCGAGATCAGTTTTTTTGGGTCATGATTTTAAAATTAATGTGTAAAGAAAGAGCGTATAAAACAGTTATGAATCAAATAGGAGTCACTGTAGAAACTAATGTACAGATGTTCGATGATTCTGAAGATTCGGTAGAATGATGAATAAATAGCAGACAGATGGCGTTAGATAACCCGCTGACCCGACAGTGGCTTGATCTGATCGCGTACGCCGAAGGTACGGATAGTGCTCGTCGCGGTGGCGGATATGACGTTATGTTTGGCGGAGGTCGCTTTCAAGATTTTTCTAGACATCCCGATGTTGTTGTAAGCACTAAGGGTTTTCCGAAAGGTAGTGCTGCGGCGGGGCGTTATCAATTTATGCCCGGTACTTATGCCGGAGCACAAAAAGCCCTAGGGCTACAGGGATTTGGTCCGCAAGAGCAAGATCTTGCGGCGATTTATTTGATGAAGCAACGTGGGGTCGACCCTACGAAAGATCCGATTACTCCGCAAACGATCGCTAAGCTTGCTCCTGAATGGGCTAGTTTGCCCACGCTGCAGGGTAAAAGTTTTTACGGTCAGCCCGTTAAATCTTTGGGTGAGTTGCAGGGTTTTTTGCAGAAACCCAGTGGCGGCATTCCTTATCAGGTAAATCAAGCAGCCGGAGTTACTCCGGTAAGTCTGCCTAGATATGATTTTCAAGGCGCTTTAAAAAATATTGTTACTCAATATGCTTTATCCGGAGCGGCGCAACCAACAGGAGGAGATACTCAAAAAGCGCAAGTTTATTTACAAGCGGCGGAAGCTATAAAAGCAGACCCCGATAAATATGGAGAAGAAGGCAGAGCACTTGCCGAGCAGTATCAGTACAAAGCAAATGAGGTTATGTTTTTAGGAGGAGCACCAGGAGGCAATGATCCTTCTAAGTTAATCATGGATATTTTAGGAGCCAAGATGAGTCAGAAAGCTTATGATAAAAGTCAAGCGGCTCAAGAAAGTTTAATTAATTCTCAGCTGGCTTCGGCTGGTTTTTCGGCTACTTCCGCAGTGGACCCAAATGCTCAGTTCATTAGCACGGTTGAACTAGGTAAAGCATTGCAGCGCAAGTACGGTCCTGGTGGATTGCGCATCGGCGAAAACCCAGCGTTTGGCCGCGTGGGCAAGCACAGCCCTGGTTCTCTTCATTATCAAGGTCGTGCTTTAGATATTACCGATTGGGGCGAAGGAGATTGGAAAAATAGAACCGTTCAGCTCGGCGAACAACTGAGGCAAGCTCTGCCTGGTGCTCAGATTTTCCACCCTGGATACGATCCTGTCGGCGGTCATCATGAACATATTCATTTAGGTTTACCGGAAGGAAAAATTCCAGTAACTCCGGAACTCTTAAAGCTGATCGGTTAATTCGGTATACTTGAGAAAGGGTTTTTAAGATTATGGGCGCTAATCCGCAGCAGCAAGCTTTAGAAGCAGCTCAGTCATCGGTTGAGCAAGCTGTAAAGGAAGGTAAAAGACTCGCAAAAGATCTTCAACAACGTGGGGGAAAATATAGAAGCATGGCAGGAGATACTCAAGCTGACATGCTTGGGTTCTTAGGTGAGGGACAAGACCCGTCGTCTTATTACAGCCGTATCCAAAATCAATTCGGTCCGTTTATGACCGGAGAACAAGAACGGTTCCAGACTCAACTAAATCAAGGAGATTATCCTGTCCTTGGTAGCCCCTCTCATCAGCGTTTTGAAGATACTCTGGTCAAGAGCGCCAACATGTATGACCAGTACATCAAGCGTGGGCTAGACGAAGTTCAGCCTCGTTTTGCTGCGATTTCTAAAGAGCCTGCGTTCAACCTTCAGTATGACCCAAGGGCCATGGACTTGGCGCAAGGAAACATTAACGAAGGCCAAGTCAAGCGTTTGACCACTTGGAATGTCTAAGCGAGAATCTGCGAACAAGCACGAGCGGAAGGTAGCCTTCCACGCAGAGGCACCTTTCGCTAAACACTTTTACCGCTACAGGCAGCGTGCTGATATTCGCATGGCCGGGACTGTTTGGAGCGAAAGTCCGCAGGAACGGGGTCAACGTCTGTCGCGCGAATACTTACGCAAGAAAATGCGCGGTGTGCCTGTCGGATTAGGTTTCGGAGAGAACGATAAATTCGGGCCTGATAATTCTTACGACACCCGTCAACCGATCAAATATACACACGCCCGAGAATACTGAATAACGCGCTGAACTCTAAGATCTTTCTGTCCGCTTTATAAGGCGAAGGAAAATAATACACAAACCCATAAATTTTGTTGGTGTTTACTTTAGTAAACTCTTTATCGTCGTTTCTGAGTTTAGGGTGTTCTTTCAAAATACACATGGGCAAATCCAATCCTATTTTCTGAGCGGCCAGCAAAGCGACATCTGTAGACGTCAAAAACAAGATACCTTCTTCAAATTCTCCTAAGGTGTATTTTCTGAACATTTCCTCCATCCAAACTCTCTGGGCGGACTTAACAAACCGCTTCTTTTTTGTCCATAGGTTTCTGTCAGGCGGTTGTTCTGCCCCAGTCAAAATATCCCGTGGAGGATATAAATACACAGATTTTGCTTTCCAGATTTGTCGCAATCCCTGATGCTCTGGACAAAAATAACGATTTGCGTGTATTAATTTGTTTGCGTTATGACTACTTGCTGGATCTAAATCAATCTCACCGTCAAAGAACGCAGTGACGGTCGCTATTAGCTCTACAGGAGAAACAAAATCAACAGCATTAATCGGCACTTGTTACTTGCTCTTCAAGCACTTCATCAATTTTATTTTTATCTAACACATGTATGCTCATTCCGTTTATGTCGAGCATAACTACAATAGGATCATCTTTTTCTTTCTCAATCACCTTGATCAACTTTTTGAAAAATTTAGCCAGGTCGTTGTTAAGCATTTCTTCCGCCAAAGCCATGTCGGTCTGGATATCTTTGACGGTCAGAAATTGAGACGCCTCGGCATTACTAGTGTTAAAAAAGAGAGCGCCCTCTCCTTTATAGGTTTTGAACTCGTCGTGGAGGGTAGTGATGTCTCCAATAATCATTCGGGCGACGTTAGCCGCCATCCGCTTCTTTGTTTCAGACCCTGAAAAAAGATTGTACTTGAGACGCTGTGCGACTTGACTAAGATCAGGCATCGGTATACCCCGTGAAGTTGTTCCAAGCGTCCGCTAGCACTCTAGCGCTATCGTAAAGATAGTTACTTGGGTTGCTTTCGTCTGGATCTAGCTTACAGTAATGCCGTCCTTCGACCAGTCCGGATTTCCCACCAGAGACAATACCTTGATGGATGAGCTTGTCAATTTTAATTGAAGCTACTCCAAGTCTTTCGGCGAGAGCTCGTTTAGCTATGAACGCCGTGGTTACGGATCCAGATTTTGCGTTGGCCAGGATTTGAAGTGAAGTGTCAATGCTGCGAAGAATTTTATTTAAATCTGAAACAACGATGTGACTCTGGGACATAGGTAGAAGGGGGCTGGGTCCGCACCGAGCGCTCGGCAGGGACCTTCACTTACCAGCGCTCGGAAAGGGTGAAAACGAGCGCTACCCCCGACGGTAGCAGAAACGAACCCTTCTTGTCGTTACTGCAGACTTTATTTTACAGAAGCTTTTCTAGCTGCGCTACAAAGTCTTTAGGTTCTTCAATCAAAAGCTTGATAACAGAATCTAGCTTAGAGATAGTTACAGCTTCTTTTCGTTCATTAATTAGTAGCCAATATGTGTAAGCATTTAGAAGATACATATGCGTTTGTTTTGCACGCAATGCCTGTGTCTTCCATTTGTCGTGATCAAAAGCGCTGCCGTGGCGGGAGCTACCTGTTTTAAGTTCTAGGTCTCGGATCTCAATTTGAAGGTCAATATCCTTGATTGTGTACTCTAAAGAACTGATTTTGGCCTTGCACTCCGGTTCAGAGCGTGGTTCTTCGTTATCCGTATAAATCCAACTTGGCAGATTTTCTACGATGTACTCAGAACGCCACAGAAAAGGCTTCTGCTGGGTATCAGAAAAACTCATTCTAAGAGTGAGGTATCAATAAGATTGGTGAAATTGCCGTTTGTACAGTAATAAACGTGATGCTCAAACTTTATTTGACAAATCAAATTTAAATTCATCAATCGTTTGAGCTGACTAAGGGCTGCCACTTTGGACATACCTAGAGCCTCGGCTATTTCTGTAGCGGATAACGGCTGCTCGGATTTTAACACCTCAACTAGATCGCGATAGCTTCGGATTGCAGAGGTTTGTTTCTTAATGCGGAGATAGTTCTCACTGAAATATTTTGGCCGTGAGTCATCTCGATAAGTTCCTGGATTGCTCTGTTGGTCATTTTGCGCTTGGCCCATCGCAGAACGTCAAGGTGCATGTCGGAGCTTACCTTTTTAGCAGGACTCGTCGCAAGGTGCATGTGGTGTGGGTTCAAACAATTCGCGTCCCCGCATTTCATCAGTACTTTGTCCTTGGTTTCCAGGTCCACCCCGAAAAATCTGGCGTAGATAAAGCGGCGTGGACGCATCAAAGTGCCGTCAGTCGAGTCGACGAGCCGTTTAGGCAGAACTGAGGCATACAGGTGTTCCGCCGGGTCGATGACATATTTATGTTGGAGCATCCAGCCTTGGAACCGGTCCGAAGCCGAGCTCGTCGAAGCGTTCTTAAGTTCGGCGGTGCAGACCGGGCAAGCGAACGAGCTGGCTAGTCGGCAGCGATGGTCGAAGTCCTTTGCCAGAAGGGCTACCGGAGGCGTCCGGCGGCACTGGCAGGTCGCAACAACCACGCCGCCGTGGTGCTCGATGCGCAGGTAGTCGAGTTGTTCGGTGTGATCCGGCGGATCGTCAGGGAGCGGCTGGGGTTCGGCATCCAGCAGGCCGAACATAAGTAGTAGTACTGAGTTACACATGAGTCACAGTGCCTCAACATGCTCAGTGTAGCGCATAGCACTTACTGGATGCCCAACAGCGGATTTTCTTCCCTATCGGTACCGCTCTGAACCCCATACGAGACGGATGAGACGGGCGCATAGGCGGCTTTTTAGCGCACAGAGTGCTTTGGAGTGATGGGTCCGTTTAGAGAGGTAAGTAAAAAGGATTTTCTATTAAAGACCGACTTAACGGGTTTTGCTAGCTACTGCCGGCTTTAACTAAGCGTATTTTAGGTGCGCATTTAAAGGCGCGCATTAAAACGCACTTTAAGGAGCGTCTTAATTGTTATAAAGTACCACTTACTTATTTAAATACGTAACTAACTCAGTGTGCGTGCAATTTACGTTAAGCGAACAGAGCTCCGAAGGGTTTGTTTCGAGCTTTGTTTTGCAGAAGCGCCGTGGAAATACGTCAATTTATCGGGTTGACACACGGAGTTTTATGTGTCTTATACTTGGTGTAACTTAATTCCGATTATGGACTGTACGCTCTCTGCCCGGAATAAGATCTCTGAATCACCTGATACAGAATTTTGGCAACTGTGTCGTCAGAGGAGTTCGGAACTCGGCATACCAGCCTGGATGCTCGCTGAGGAGGGTTTCCGTCATGAGCAGCGGGCGTTACGGAAAGCTCAATCCGGACCTACGTAGGGATTGACAGTTTGCTCCAAGGGGTTTAGCCTTTGACGGGCTTTTAATCCCTCATGCAAATCCAATCAAAAGAAGACGTACAAACGTACTGGGGCCAGTACGCGAGCAAGGAAGCTCGTAAAGAGCGCTTTGAGCGCATTTACACTTTATACATCCAGGAAGGGTTTTCGCTTCAGCAAATCGCGGATCAGTTCGGAATTTCTAAACAACGGGTACATCAGATTCTTTTAAAGGAGTCCAATGAACCGGAACTGTTGGCCGTTAAAAAAAGAGCTGACATGTTGGAACGTAATACTTGGAGAACGAAGGAAATTGAGTATCAATTAGAACAAGGACTAAGCTGTACAAAAATTGCGGCGCTTCTGGGTATTTCAGTCAACGTAGTTAAACGCGTTAGTGCTCGATATCGAAAGGCTAAGGGAGCAGAGATCCGGTAGAATACTAAGTTAGGAGGGGTTGTTGTATCTAATGCCCGACGAAGTAAACAGCCCATCTTGTCCCGTACACGGAGCCTTTCCGAGGGCATTACATGAGGAAGGGTTCCAAGGTGCGGTCGAAGTCCTCGAAGAACTTTTAGCAACTGTAAGCGGCGTGGGCACTACTTCTTACACACGGTGTCCTTACGGTTACGAGGCATCTTGGAACGGCATTGTCCGAGCCTTAGAAGATTTAAATGCGACAATTAGCGGTATTCAAGGCGGCGGCGGAGGCGTTGGTGCGTCCGGACTTGCCCCTGGATCCGGCATTTATTTCGCACCGAGCGGTACATATACGACCATTAACGCTGACGCTCAGCGTATTCCTGGAGCGATCGTTAGTGGTGTAGCTCCTTCGGGCGCATATGCGGGCACTATTTGGTTTGATGAGAACGAAGGTCGGACGTTTGTTTATGTCTCCGGCGCGTCGAATCCCGGCTGGTATCAGCTGAACGCCGAAGCCCTCGCGTACACGTCCGAAACACCGCCGTCTGGCGTCGGTAATAACGCTCCGCCTCGGGACGGACTGCTTTGGTTCAACCGAGATCTGGGCAATCTCCTTATTTATGACGCTGTTTCGAGCGGATGGTACGAGCCTGATGCCCGTCGGAGCGTTGCGTACCGCGAAACACCCCCGACTGCTGTGGTTGAGGGCGAGGTTTGGTACGACCAGACCACTAGCGTCATCAAGATTTGGGACGGCAGCAACTGGACTTCGCTGCTTGACCCCCCGACTCCGACCAAAACGACCCGCACGACCGATTTGGTCGTCTTGGACAGCTATTTGACGTCTTATGTCGGCCCCAAAACCTATTCGATTGCCGTTCAGCGGGGCAACGAGATACAAAATTCCGACATCACCCTTATTTATGACGCGAGTGATGCGTACGTTTCGCAGCATTCTGTCGTCTTTAGCAGCGGCATTCTGGCTGCGTTCAGCGGCCAGCTTGTCGATGGCTTTGTTGAGCTGGTCGGATATAGCAATTCGATCGACCGCACGGTATTCAGGCCGATTGTTTGGAACGGCACTACTGTAAGTTCGTCTTATTCGACAGCATTTACCGGTAAGGTCCTCGATTCTTACCCGGTTAGCTTCTCGGGCACTAAGACTTACTCCGTTAACGTTGCGCGTGGCGGCGATGTCCAGAACTCCGATGTTACCGTTGTCCACACAGCGGTCAGCGGCTTTAGTTCAGAGCACTCGGTTGTCTATTCGAGTGGGGCGCTTGCGACATTTAGCGGTCAGGTTTCTGGCGGTAACGTTCAAATTGTTGCTTATCCAACCTCTACTGCTTATACGACTTATAGGCCAGTTATTTGGGGCAATACTCAGGGTCTGCCGGTCACGACCGCGTCGACTATCGGCACGCTGATCGACCGCTACCCGGTCCAGGCATCTGGTACCAAGACCATTACGGTTAATGTCAACCGTGGCGGCGAAGTCCAGAGCTCTGATCTCACTGTTGTGCACACACCGTCTGACGCGTATCTGTCGCAACACTCGGTTGTGTTCAGTTCGGGTATCCTGGCAGCGTTCAGCGGTTTTGTCGTCGGCGATTTCGTCGAGATCGTTGGCTACAGCAACACCGCTGCCTCTACCGTGTTCCGTCCCGTTCGCGTCACACCCTAATGGCCAAGCCTAAGAACACCCAACTCATCGAGTCGAAGCCCAAAAAAACCCGACAGGGAGACGGGCTGCATAGCAAGCCCTCTCATGGCCGCAAAAAAAGTCGCGGACAGGGAAAAGGTTAGAATTAAGTTAGTTCTCTTGTTGCAGTATGGCTTTTAGTGTTGTTACTGCTGGCGAATACATCGGTAATGGCGTAGCTGTTGCAATTAACAGCAGCGGCTACGCTATTCCTGCTGATCCTTTTTCGGCCGATCGGTCCCGCGTGGTCGGCATTTCGGACGGCGTGACTGAAGCTGGGTCGCGTGTTCGAATTGTTTTGACGGATTACGCCGCTGTTAGTACGGCGGGCCTGACTCTGGGCAAACCAGCATATTTATCGATTCACGGGTCAGGTATCCTTACGACTGATTTTAATAATGTTGCGTCTGGTTATATAGAGTTTTTTGATCCTTTTTTTGTTACTCAAGTTGGCGATGCTTTAGGTGCCGGAACGATCAAAATTGAGATTGAGGACGGTATTTTAACGAGCAGCACAAATACAGCTTTACTTACGGAAGATCAATCACCTCTGATAGAATACTTAGTAGCCGAAGACGGCTCTAAAATACTTTTAGAAGACGCTTAAGTTGTGACCAACCGTAAAATTTCGGCTTTTTCGGACATTGGTCCTTCTCCCAGCGGTTACATCCAGCTGCCTGTCGTTGATCGCTACGAAGCGGCAGATTCGGATAAAAACAAGCTAGTTACAGTCAGTGGTTTGGATGCTCGTTACGCGGGTTATCCTTACTTTCAAACAAATCGTCTAACTCCCGTCACGACAACGACAACGGCAGGGACGACGCTTGATGTTTTTGCCAGCGGTCTTCTTGATTCCGCTCGGTACCACATCAAAGCCAAGCGTGGACGCGAGATTCAAACCAGTGAGGTTCATTTAGTACAGAACGGCTCTACCACTGTCATTACAGAGTACGCTGTTCTTTATACAAGTGGTATTTTGTGCACCTACAGCGGCACTTTTGCCAATAACAGCGGCGTTCTTCAGACTTTCTCAAACACAGCAGCATCAACTCGCTATACGATTATTCGGTACGGCGATACACCCGCGTGATTGCTAAAGACAAAGTTTACCATTTTGCGGTAGGACTTAGCGTTTTCGCTATGTTTTATCCGCTAGGGCATCCTATTGCTTTTTTGGTTGTTGTCTTAGTTGCGGCGTCTAAAGAGTTTTGGGATCTATCAGGGCGGGGAACACCTGAATTTATGGATTTTGTAGCTACTGTACTTGGTGCTGTTTGTTTGGCGCTTTGGTACGGTCTGTTTTTGTAAGTCGACAGCTGCCCGCGTGGGAGACTAAGATTTGTTTGTTAGAATTACACTAGGTAATTAGGTCGCAAATGGCTACTCGTCGGCCGATCGTTTTAGTTAGCGGTGTTCAATCCGAGTTGCCTGTAGGTGATAATGTAGACGGCGCTTTATACCAAAGTCAGCAAATTATTGCTGGTAGTGGCTTGATCGGAGGGGGTTTTTTTGGTAGTAATCCCAGGCTAGACGTTTCTTTAATTTCTAATCCTAGCGGTCTTTATTTCTCTGCGGATAGTAAACTGGGTATTGACGGTCGTGCTGCAGCTTCTGGTAATGCAGGAATTTCTCTAGCGTTAATTGCGTTATCTAGCGGTAATGCTGCGTTAGGTGTTAGTTCGACGGCATTAGCTTCTGGCAATGCTGCTTTAGTCGTAGGAACAAATGCGCTGCCTAAATCCGGCGGCTCTATGACAGGGGCTATTGTCGCTAGTGGCGGCACTGTATCAACACCAGGTATTCGAGTAGGCACAGGCGGTGTTTACGGGTCTGGACAGTATTTTGTCGGTATTGCAGTCAGTGGAATAGGTAAACTTGCGGTTACTAACGAATATGTTCGTGTAGAAGATGATAATTTTCAGATTGAGATGTCTAAAACTCCGGCATCTGCCTCGGCATCTGGAACAGCAGGACAGATTGCTTGGGATACTAATTATCTCTACGTTTGTACAGCCACAAATACTTGGAAACGGACTGATTTAAATACCTGGGTTTGATAAAATAACGTATAAGCAGGTTACTTAATATGACTTCCCGTAATATTTTCAACCGCAGTTACACCAGCTACACCTCAAACGGTAGCCAGGTCTGGCTTGTCAACGGCGGCGGCACGACTTCGAGTTACACGTCGCCTTACGTCCTATTCGCGGGCGAGAACCTGACCCAAGGCGACATCGTCTACACCAGCGGTAATAGCCTGGCGGTCAAAGCTACCGCGCTGAGCGGCGTGGCGACTGCGTTCTACTACCCCATCGGTGCAGCAGCTCAGACCGTCACGGCGGGTTCGCAGGTCGAAGTCAATCTGGATGGCGTCGTGGTCGTTACCGGCGCCAACATCACCGGCGGCACGCAACTGGTACCTGGCACCGATTACTTCCTTTCCAAGTACAAGGGACAGATCACGCCATATTCGACTGGTTCTGGCATCATCAGTGCTTCGGGCCTGAATCAGTACGGTGCGTCGGTCCGCGTCGGCCGCGCTATCAGTACGTCTGAGCTTGAAATTGAGATTCAGCCCCCGATTCCCTTAGTTAGCTGAGTTTTTTAGCATCGGTTAACACAGGTTGTGTGTTAATTCTTTAGAATGTAGCTAGTCCGCACCTGCAGTGTGACGGAATATGATTTGCTTTTTGAGCTACAGTGCTTAACAAGATCTACAGCACGTAAGAGATTCAGAAAAGACATCTTCGCCGCGTGGAAACACGAGTGTGCATATTGCGGGCGAAAGGACCCCCAAACACTGGATCACGTTGTACCTAAATCGAGAGGAGGAACAACGACTAGGGCAAATCTTATACCGTCATGCGGTTGCTGTAACTTGAAAAAGTCTAATATTGAATGGTGTGAGTGGTATAGGACACAGTTATTTTGGAGGCATGACCGTGAATTAAAGATTTTAGAGTGGGTTAATCGGGATCACAACGAGTCTGACTCGGCTAAGCACTACGAAGAATTGTGTTCCGTGCCGCTATTGCCGCCACACGAGGAAAACGAAGCGGCCTAAAAACTTATAAAATAGAATTGGAGGCTCTAATGAACAATGCCGGAGTGGTTGTTGACGTTAGTTGTTTCGACGTTGCTTAGTGGCGCGGGCCTCACTTGGAAGAGATTTTCAGACGTTAACGACCGCGTGGACCGCATCGAAATCCGATTAGCGGAAGAATTTGCAACAAAAAATGATATGAACACAGCGTTCGACAAGGTCGACAAGGCGCTGTGCAGATTTGAAAATAAGTTGGACGCACTCGTTATGTCCGAGTTGCGTACTTTAAGGGAAGGATTTGTGCAGAAGGTCAGTGAGATGGAGGAATCCAACCGACCTTCCTGAGATCACTTCTTAGCGATCTTGGTTACGATACCGGCGATTACTTCGATGACTTTGTATAACTTGCCGTACAGTTCGTTATCTTTAGGAGTGGGAGTGGTGTTGACGATAACGAGTGCTAATGCGTGCAGTGCGGCACCGATGGCGACGATGTCGACCCAGTGGGCAGCTAGAAAGGCGATTGCGGCGGTCATAGCTAGGTGAGCGGTTATTTATAGTTTAGGACTGGAAGGTTAAATTTAGGTGTGTGCAGGGTGCGGTATGGAAGTTATGTATTTTGGCGCACCGCTCTGGCTGAAACCTCCGAAATTCGGGTGTTTGGTTCGAGCAGCGTGGCCGGAATTTCCGCCTACGCTCCGGATTCGAGGGGCCTTCTTTATGCGTCGGGTGCGGTATGGAAGTTATGTAATTTGGCGCACCGCAGCCCCGAAGGGGCGAGGAACAGGAATCGGGTCAGTCCCTACGCCAGGTTGACTTGATCTCCATGGCGCCGCCCAGCAGGTCCTGGGCCTTTGATCCGTCGGGTTCGTGTTGTATTACCTTGTATTCGGTATTTTTCTGTGCCTCCCAATACTTCAAAATTTCCTGTGCCTGCCGGTCCGCGTCCTTCAGGGTCTGCTCTGTGCGCCATTCGACCCAGTCCGCCCGGCACCAATTTAGTGCGGCACGAATCCACTGGTTTAGTTTTAGCTTCGGCCAGATTTTTATCAGTTCGATCAGCAACTCGTATATTACTGCGTTCAATATGCTGTACTGGTTCATTTTGATGCGCCGTGGTTTGCTTTAGTCTACGGCGGCTGGTTTTTTGGTCGGGTATAATTTAGGTACGACGGTAGTTAGTCATGGTCGCCCGCAATTTTATTACGGTTCCCGGTGAAGCTTTTAGTGCTTCGGGTGCTGGTGCGGTTGAGCGGACTGTTGATGATAAGTTGCGGGATGTTGTTAGTGTTAAGGATTTTGGTGCGGTTGGTGACGGGGTGACGGATGATACGGCGGCTATTCAGGCTGCTATTGCACATTGCGCATCATCCGGCCAAACCTTAACAGGCAATGGCACATTCAAGATAAGCAGCAAAATTGTTATCAACTGCCGGTTTGATGGCAAGGATATGACTTTTGAAATCTACGGTGCTCCTGCTGTGGCTTTGGAAGTCTCCACAGGCAATGGAACGAACCCCACAGACATCTTCTCGCTTACTACCGAAAACGGCTTAATCCTTCCGTCCGTTATCAACAAGACAAAGCCAGTAACAGGTTGGGCTGGGCAGGGCATCGGCATTAGATATGTCAATGTTCAAAACATGAAAATTGTTGAAAGGCTTGTTGAGAATTTTGCAATCGGGGTTCAACAAACTTGCTATCAACAAGGATGCGGTTACAACACTGTTATTGGCGGCTACTTACGCAACAATGGTGTCAACCGCCAAATTACGGTAGGAGATGCTGTCGGTTTTACTAACCGATGGGACTATCTAGGCGGCCGATATTTCCACTCAAGCGCAGAAGGCACAGAAGTATCAGGAGTCTTTCACGTTGAAGTTGTAGCAAATGCTTCTGGAAATATCATCAACGACCATAACTTCTTTGGCGCATCACTTGAGGGCAACGCCGAGCAATATCATGTCGAATGCGGAGGCTCTTTTGTAAACTTCTACGGTTGCAGGTGGGAAAGCTCCGCGCCTGGTGGAATAAAAGTTCATCTTGCGTATGGCGGGATTACCGGACAGGGAAGCGTAGGCATCTTCGCCGGGCGAGGCGCATCTGCAGAAGACATAAACATAACCAAAGATGCAAGTGCCTCCGGACGTGCTTATATCCAAAGCACCTCCGGCGGGAACTTAATTACAACGCCAGACGCAGTTGAACTCAGAAACTCATCAAGTGCTACTGCGCCAGCTTTTGTTGTATACGAGCCGGCAACTGATATTTTTACAGCAAATCCTGCCACGGATTACGCCGGCTTCATCGGACCGCAGAAGATTGGCGGTAAGCGAGGTACCAATACAGCTGACAGAGTTTGGCTTGATCTTTTGAACAGCCGGATTTACTTCGGTGATGGCTCTAGCGCAACCACTAGGTATTTAGGTAATCAATCTACATACATTGCGTCTAATGCAGGCTTCATACCCGCCTCTGACAACACATTTGCGCTGGGACTGTCTTCGTTTAAGTGGTCTGTTGTTTATGCTGCCACTGGAACCATCAACACGTCTGACGAGCGGGAGAAACAAGACATTGCCGACCTTGATGAAGCCGAGCGCCGTGTGGCGGTAAGCCTCAAGGGGCTAATCAAGAAGTTTCGGTACAAGGATGCCGTTGATCTTAAAGGTGACGATGCTCGCATCCACGTTGGCGTTATTGCTCAAGATGTAATTGGGGCTTTTGAGGCAGAAGGTCTTGAGCCGTTTAGCTACGGCATCGTCTGCTACGACGAATGGGATGAAGAGCTTGATGAAGACGGCAACGTGACAATCGCAGCCGGCAATCGGTACGGAATCCGTTACGACGAACTGTTGGCGTTTATTGTTTCGGCTCTCTGAATTGGGTCTAATAGGGACCTCGTACGGCACAACCGAGCGTTCCATTAAAAAGTACGGACCGCGTTAGAATTAAGTAACTAACGGCGGACCAAGACTCTAATGGTTGAAGCCACATTCAACCGCAAACTCGGCGCAGCGCCCGCCGGCATCACCCGTTTCGGTTAACTTTACACCGATTTACAAAACTAAAATAGTCGTTTATTTTTTACCTGCCTTATAATTTAGTTACTGCCGGTACTTATACATGTCCGAACTCACCCGCGACCTCGAACTCAACGCCGTTCTGGCCTCGGGCGTAGCGTTTCCCGGTCAGCAGCGCAGCGAGTCAACTAACTTCCAGCAGCGCCGGACAGTCAACGCTAGCGGCGTGGTGATCAGCACCGCTAGCGCCAAATACGACACTGCCGACGGCAAGTACGGAATCAGCGATTATTACCAGTTCCAAGCCACGGCAACTGGTGTGATGCAAGTTAATATCCGCGATCAAAACAGTCTACGGAGCGTTATTGTTCTGGACTCCGCCGGCACCGAAGTTATGACCGCCGAGCCTTCGAAGCTCAGCCGTCGCAATAATTCGGTAACGACCCAACGAATTGGAACATCCGGTACGTACTACATGTACATCCAGACCGGCGGCCGTAACTCTGCTGAGTATCGGATCGACGTCGATATCCTTAACCAGTGAGACTTTCGCAAACGGGTCTCGACCTGATCAAGGAGTTTGAAGGTCTGCGCCTAACGGCGTATCCGGACATTGGCGGCGTGCCCACGATCGGGTATGGCACGACCGGCCCGGATATCAAGCTCGGCATGAATATTACCAAGGCCCAAGCCGAGGAGCTGTTGCGTGCCGACGCGGCGGCATTCGAACGCGGCGTCTCAAACTTAGTCAAAGTTGCGATTAATCAGAACGAGTTTGACGCGCTGGTTTCGTTTAGTTACAACGTTGGATTGAGTGCCTTGCAGTCAAGCACTCTGCTGCGTCTTTTAAATGACGGGGCGGATCGCACGGTTGTCGCATCTGAGTTTCTCCGTTGGAACAAAGTCGGCGACAAACCTATCGAAGGGTTAACACGGCGGCGCAAAGCGGAAAGAGACTTATTCTTAGCCAAAGTCAAGAACCCCATGCTCGCCGCTTCGATCGTCGCCAAGCAAGACACTTGGCTGAAGCGCAAGCCGATTCAAAGTTCGGAGCTGGCTGCTGAGGAGAAGCTGTTTGTGCCGAAGGGTGCGGCGCACGAGTGGATCAGCATCACTGAGTATCCCGGTGAGAACCATAAAGAGGTGAAGCTGGCCGCCAAGCCTGATCCGGCGTGGTGGATGTTCCCGGAACACTGGAAACTAATTAACGACATCGCACCCCAAGAGGAGCCGCCAAAGCCCGAAGGGGAGATTAAGCTCGTCGTTCCGTACTTTAGTCAGCGGGACAACGATAAAGATCCTATGCGTACGTGCTTTAGCAGCAGCTGCGCAATGTTATTGGCAGCTCTTGATCCGGACGTTATTGAAGACGACGGGGAATATATTAACGAAGTCTATAAATTCGGCGATACTACAGAAGCTACGGCACAGCTGCAAGCCCTGAAGCATTTTAATATCGACGCTAAGTTTGTGCAAAACGCGGATTGGAATGCTATCGAAGCTCAGCTGAAAAAAGGTATCCCGGTTCCTATTGGTGTATTGCACAAAGGTCCTGTTTCCAATCCGGTCGGCGGCGGCCATTGGCTTGTTGTCGTCGGCGTGACTGCGGACAAAACTAAGCTTTGGGTGCACGATCCGTTCGGCGAGATGGATCTCGTACAAGGGGGTTATATAAACACAAACGGTGAGTACAAGTTATATTCTAAAAAAAATCTGAGCCCTCGCTGGGAAGTTGAAGGTAAGGGGTCTGGGTGGGCTATCCTGGCACGATAAGAATGAGTTCAAATGTATAGCGAAGACTGGGACAATATTGCTAGATGCGCTAACGAGCGCGTGATGGCGAAGACTTTCTCTTTTGACGACGAAGAGAACAACATTCTGGGTGACCTGGAAACCCGCGAGATGGCTAAGGCGCAGGCTTATCGTGAAACTCTCCTGGCGTCGGTCTACATGGAGATCACGGTTGAGCTAGCCCGAGCCTTTAATGAAGACCTTCTGGACGAGCTTGAATCAAAAACAGTTACGGGCATCGAGGTTCGCGTCCTTACCGATTAAACTGAGAGGCCGAGTTTTGACCCGCGTGGCCACATCAGACAAGTACGAAGACCTTCTCGCCAACTGGGACGTAAACGCCGAGCAAGATCGCGCTGACTTTCTCGATTGGCTTTATGAGTTTTATAAATGTACAGACGGCCTGTATACGGGGCTGTACCAACGGTTTATTGACGACTTAGCTAACGGGCTGCTTCACGACCTATATAACAACTACCCTGAGCTGTTTAAGACTCTTAAAACTAGGCTAAAATGGTCCTAGATTAGTGAGCGCTATGAGCCGAGACTACGATAAAGAATATAAGGAATACCACGGTACTGAAGAGCAAAAGAAGAGGCGAGCGGCGCGTAATAAAGCGCGTCGCCACCTTGAACAGCAGGGTCGGGTTCATAAAGGTGATGGCCGTGATGTCGATCATAAAGACCATAATCCGCATAATGGATCCCCCTCGAATTTAAGGGTTAGGGACCAATCTAGCAATCGAGCTGATCACGGTTAATCTTCGTTTTCGTGTTAAAGTTTAAAACTCCGGCGGAGCTGTCGACTCCCCGGAGCGTGATCAACCTATTTGTCAGGTCGATGTCTAACAGTATAGCTTGTCGGAAGCCTCTGCCCTCTGATTTTTTTAATTGGTTAGCAGTAAAACCTATTACAACATTCGGTCGTCCTGAGTCAGGTTTGATCTGGATCGATCGGAGGGCTAGTAATGCGCCGGCTGGTGCTTGGGCAGGTTGTTTGACTAAGCAAGTAAATGGCCACGCTCAATGGAAGATTAAATTCAACAAAGATTGTTATTTAGTGTCTCGTGTAGTTTATTTCTTGAGCACAGGCCACGATCCTGGAAAATTTGAAATAGATCACATAGACAAAAATTCTTTAAACAACAACATAGCAAATCTTAGACTCGCGGATAGAAGTCAACAAAACCACAACCGTTGTATGTTGGCGAGTAACAGCAGCGGCGCACGTGGAGTCTCCTGGATAGCTTCCGCACAAAAATGGCGAGCCCAACTTCGTATTCACAAAAAACTTACAATATTGGGGGAATACGATTGCAAATTAGAAGCTGCTATTGCTTATAATACGGCTGTAGCTAATCTGTGCGAAGATTTTTACCGTTCGAAAGCTAACGATATTTCTGCATTAACGTGCACGTGCGCGAGATGTTATTCTTAGAACAGGTTTATGCGTATTTGACGGGGTAAGTAATGCCGATTGTTCCCGGCTCCGACGCAGGCAAAGCTCCTGAAGCTGCCCCTCGGTTAGCGATGCCGACGTTCGGCATGTTAAATCAGCCGCCGATGCCCGGCGTTCGCCGCGTGGCGCAACTCGATGACATGAACCGTGTGTCTTCTCAGTTTGCTCACGATCGCGGCATCTACAGTCGTCCTCCTGTAGGTCCTGTCGAATACGGCGAAGGCAATATCAAAAAATCCACGGCCCTTGTGGGACCTGCAGGTTATAACCAACGCAATATACCGCTGCCTGAGTCTCCGGACGATATGAGTCAGGCAGAGTACATGATGTCGCTTAACGAAAATAACCCCAAAACTCGCATGATGCTTCAGCAACTTACTTCTGTACCTAAGCAGACGATGCTCAGTACGCCTTCATTCTCAGACGAATATCCGTATCAGAGCAGCAACACGATGAACAACTTGCTGGCATTAGCTAAGCTCAAGAAGGATTCGCGGAAATGAAGGACAACGATTTTCCGATCCGCATGGCAGGGCAGCGGTTTGGCTTAGATGCCACACGCATGTCCGCCGTGACGCCTTCTGAAGTTACTTCGCGACTCCGTTACCAACAGACGTTCCCCAAAACATGAATCGTTTCGCAGGCTCCCTGATCAATATCAATCCTTCAGCCATCCCTCAGTACGGAGATCGCTGGGCCGGCCAGGTCATCAAGGAAAATCCCGGTATTGTGGAACGCGTGGCGTCCGCAATCGGTATAGTACCTACGACCCAGCAGCCTGCCGGTGAATCGTTTGCACAACGCTAAGCTCGATTGGATTACTGACAACCCTGAGAAGGTTGTCGCCAGGCACGCCCGAGCCAGCACCAAAAATCCGGACAAGGAGGAGTTTCAAAAACTCCTTACTTTCTGTGTTAACCAGGGGCATTTTAGCGTCTTTGAGCAGGTCTGTGCTTCGTTTGAAATTATAACGAGCCGCGCAATTTCAGCGCAAATTATACGTCACAGGGCCTTTCACTATCAAGAACTGTCGCAGCGTTATTGTACTCCAGATAAGATTCTGGATGACGCTTGGGAAGGCTGTTGGGATTTCGAACTGCGGGCTCAGGATTTTAAAGATCGGCAAAACAGCTTGGAGTTTGCGGACGAGACGGTCAAGCAGGTATTGAAAGAACGCGTCAAAGAGGTTTTTTCGGATATCGAGGAGTTGTACCACACTCTGCTGGAGTCCGGTGTTGCTCGGGAATGCGCCCGAAACATCCTGCCGATGTGCACACCTACCCGTTTACATATGCAGGGCACGCTGAGGGATTGGATTTTTTATGTCGGCCTGCGTGGGGCTAACGGAACTCAAAAGGAACACAAATACATCGCTCATGACATTGGACGCATTCTGTCTGCTTACGTGCCTACTACAGTCAAGGCTGTCCTAGCTTCGGATAATCCCGCTGTTGACGGCTGGCGGGTGATCGAGAATTTGGAGATCTCCTAACGAACTTCTAACGAACTCCTAATTAACTTCAAATTAGGAGCAAATTTGACTTTAAACTAGCTTTCGATAGAGCCTGAGCCTCTGTTTCGTCCTACTGAGATGTCTCACGCTCAGGCCATCAAACTCGAACAAAATCTTTCTTGCCTACTAGAAAGCCCCAGTAATCCTTCATGGGGACGACCGGGGCTTTCTTCGCGCGTTTCTTAATTATATCATGTTTTTCCAAGGGTCGTCTGTGTTTTCCGGCGCCCGGTTATTTTTTTGGAACAGTTCTTTAGCAACCTCTGCGGCACGCGGGACAAAATTACGCGCTTGCGTGGCGGCTGTGAGCGTCTGGATCTGGCCGCTCATAATCTGAATTTGTTGTTTTAGTACAGCATTCTCCCTAAATACTTCGTCAGTTTGATTGTCCGCCCATGCTTTGGCATTCAGCGTGAGCTGTGTCAGTATTTGTGAAGGATGATCAAAGGAGTAAACAGCTCCCATTGGAGTGTCCACGCGTTGCCCGCCATTCTGCGTTGAGATCAAACTCTCCAACAGTTTTTCCGCTTGCGGTAATTCGAGCTCTGCGTGGAAAGCTAGTTGCTGCGGAGAAACTAGACCTTTGAAGTTTTCGTAGCAAAAGCTCAGCGCTTTCGAAACTTTTGCTGCTCGTTCAGCTTCTTCCTTTTCCCTGTCTTTCTTGCTGCCGATCAGGCTTGCAGTTACCAGCGAGCCTCCGGCAGCAGCCCCAAACACAGGAAAAGTTCCTGGTTGCATCGCAATCGAACCAAGCGCTAGCCCGAAGCCGGCGCATGTAGCGATCAGAGTTTTATTGATCGGCATTTGATGGTTTTGGGTCGTGTTCCGTAAACGCCTTGTCCCAGACGTTGGGGTTTGCAGCAAAGTCTACCGGTGACGGCAGTCGATTATCACCCCGGTTACGCGGATCCGTGGTCGGATCATAGGGCTTGATTACGAGTCCTTGAATGACAGCTTTGCCATTTATGAATTTAGACTGCACGCCGGGTACTTTCAACACGTTGTTTGTTGTCTCGCGCAGACGGTCCACGAAGCGGGGCTTGGCAATCGTCCTGAAACCGTTGCACTTGGCGAAGTTGCAATAGCTCGCATACACTTCTGTGAATGCGTTTTTAACGTACAGACCCTTCTCCTGCTCGTCGATGTTCGGTTTAAGGGCACCAGCACCAAGCACGGTATAGGAGTTTGGTGCGTACATAGTGCATTCAGCCAGCCAAGCCACGATCGGATTGTTGAAGATCAGAGCTTCGATGTTCGTCGTGTTCAGCGTGGGAGCGAACTTGGTCGGGTTAGCCAGCACTTCACGCATTTGATCATGTCCCATGCTTAGCGCCCAGGCGGCGATGTTCGGCAGTTCGGGAGCGAACTCACCCTCGATGTGGTCTGGGTACACGCTGATCAAGTTCTTGCGCTTCGAGGGGTTGATGACGTTGTTCATAACGATCGTGAGGCGCCGGCGCTCCAGACCACTACTGATGTCCGAGCTGCTGATGTGCTCGTTCGATGCGATTGAAACGAGGAGCTCGGGTTTGAAGTTGATCACCTCTTTGCCGTACTTCCGTTCGGCCCGCAGCGTGTCGCTGGCGGACGTCAGCTTTTTGAGGGTGTCCAGGCGGCGGCTAAACGAAGCTTCGTCGGTCAGTAGCAAGAGCCGCTTTCCGATCAAGCTGTGCCCTTCGAATCGGTTGGTTTCGATCGTCTCCAGGTCGGACGTATGCGTGCCCGTGTAGCCCGCCAGCGCAATCAAAACCTGTTGCAGTGTGGATTTACCGGAACCACCGGCACCGATCAGGTGGAGGAAGCGCTCGCCCGTTGCGTAACCGACAAGGACAGCCCGACAGAATGCCTGGATAATGACGACGTTATCTTTTCCTACTGCCCAACTCAGCCAGCTCAGGAACTTCGGGCAGTTGGTGTCTTCGCTGAAGTCGAAACCGAGGCGGCTGCGGAAGTACAGATCGCGCTGGAAACCGTCGGCAAATTCCAGGGTCTCCACGTCCAGAACGCCATTTCGGAATGCCACCTTGCCTCGGTTGGAAGTCCAGATGGACTTACGTCCACCCTTGATGGAGCGAAGCAGACGGGCTTTCAGCAACAGGAAAATGCTGTTGACTGTTCCGCTGTTGTACCGCTGGAGAATACCTGTTTGTACGAACGTATCTAATGCTTTCAGAATACGACGTTTGATATGCTGCTCGTCGCTCAGGAACCAGATCCCTTCCTCGTCGTCGTAGCTAAAGAATTCGTCGAGAGAGGAGTCGTACAGGAACTGATCGCCGTAGTTACTGGAGATAACTTCGGCAATGTCGTTCTCGCTGAACGCACGGTCGTTGTTTTGCAGGTTGATCAGTTGTGCAGGAGTCTGCGGCGTGGCGACCATGGGCTCTTCGTCGGGTGTTTTTGTGGATGTTGATGTTGTTTTGGGCGACGGCTCGCTAGTCAGATCGAAGTCGTCGATTGAAAGCACAGAGTTTTTTGGTTGTGCTTTTTTTGCTTTGATCCGATCCTTGACGGAGTCGGGACACTGCTCTGCGAATACGGAACGGTTTGCGTATTTAACTTTTTTCCAGCACGCCACTTCGGCATCTTCTGCCACGATGGCCGCTGCTGGTCGAAGGCTCGTCGCGTCTGCGATCGAGTTCAGGATGCGGTTGAACTTGCCGTCTAGCTCTGGGGCGTACTCGTAGATAGAGTAGAACAGACGGTGCGCAACGTCAAGGGGGGCCTCCGTCAGGGTGACGTTGTGGCCATTGCACCAGTTAGCCCAGCCGATGATTTCCTTGAGACCGATTGCCATGGCTAGGCTCCGGTCTTCGACCGCCTCGCCGTGCAGCATGTTCTGAACGGATTTGCTGAGCAACAGATCAAGCTGGCATCCGTCCGCCTCTAGGGGGCAATCCAGTGCTTCGTGAGCATCATGCTTGAGCGAAGCGTCTTGCGGCAGCGCGGAAAATACTCGGGCTCCTTCATCGATCTGCCAGGTAGGGATAAATTTGTCTGTTGTACAGATCAAATCCTGCGGGCCACGACCGCCGTAGAACAGGTTGACGGTCTGTGTCGCACGCTTGTCTGAGCCGGGAATCTGTACGGCGATTTGCCGTACAAACCACTGGTAGAAGTCCGGTTGTACGATGTCTCGTTCGAGTCCAAAAACGAGACGGAACCTGGGCCAATCGGGTGTGTTGCTCGGGGAATAGTACGCAAACGATAGGTACTTCTTACATATATCTAATTCAAGTGCTTGTTCAACTGTTAACTGAATGTCCTTTATCTTTTCTCCGTTCTCGTCTTTACCGTCTGCCTGATTGTCAATATCGATGATAACCAAACCGGCT